>Ga0315326_10002133_pt1 | contig 10545 bp, 6 predicted proteins | sample M180m32315metaG_FD_203457 | JGI IMG/M metagenome (GOLD analysis project Ga0315326, IMG submission 203457) | Ammonia-oxidizing marine archaeal communities from Monterey Bay, California, United States - M1 80m 32315 | ecosystem: Environmental > Aquatic > Marine > Coastal | place: USA: California... | reverse complement strand
TGATTCAAATGGGAAGCCACTGGCAATAGTACCATCATCATATACAAGATATAAATTTTTAGAATCTGTACCAAAAACCAAATCATCTAAGTTGTTATTATTAAAATCTGCTACTGAAAAACCACTTTTATTTTTTTCATTTGAAGTAAAATTAAAGTCTGTTAAAGATGTTCCATCATGATTTAGCACCCATAAATTTTGTTGATTGTTTGTATAACCAGCAATAAGAATTTCAAGCTCAGAATCACTATCTAAATTACAAACTGTAGGAGTTCCAATAAGTTGAGAATTTGTCTCAGTTATAAATTTGATTCCATCTTTATCTATAACAAAAATATTTTTACTCTTTGATGAAACTACAATATCATCAAAACCATCATTATCGATATCTGCCATTGCTGGAGCTCCCCAAATCTGTCCTCCAGTATCAATTGGAAAAACATCTGTTAATACTGGAATACCATTTTTATTTATTGCATGAAGAAATCCAAAATGATCTCCAAATATCAATTCATACTCTCCATTTAAATCTAAATCAGAAATAATTGGTGATGATCTAACTTCGTTTAATGTTGAATAAGGGAACCCGTTTTGATTTAATGAAACTTCAATATCAAAATTAAACTGTTCATTATAAAATAAATTTTGGTCACCTTCAAAATACTCAGCATCAATAGATACATTAAAATCAACATTGCCAAAAACATCTTGACCTAAATTAATTATTAAAGAGGTCACCTCTTGATTATTGAAATTTATATTTCCAAAATCAATGTTTGGATTTACTATAGAAACATTTTCTGTGCTAGTTGCAATACTTGCAATAATACTTTGAGCATTAATACCATTTGATAAATTTGATATAGAAAAATCATACAATACTTCTTCACCTGGATTTGCTACTCCATCTTGATCTAAATCAAATGTTAATCCTTCAAATTCTGCTAATAAAATTAAATTCACTAAATCAAAAGTCATTGTTTCGTTAGAATCGCTTATATTAGAAATATTAATTCCTCCAGGAGAACCATCAGATAAGAAACAGTTTGGATTTGTTCCATCATTAAATTCAGTTCTTTCTAAAGAGCTACTAAATGGAGCACCAGCAAAACTACCGCTTGAATTTAAAGTCCCATTAGGCCTATATAAATAAAGTTCATCTGGAGGACCATCAGCATTTCCATTCAAACTATCATTTACTCTATAAATCAACATTCCATTATCACCTCCAGGAGTATTAATTTCATATATTCCTTCTTTTACTCTATATTCAATTACAAAATATTCATTAGATGATGGTGAATTAACTCTATATATATTATTAAATGGACTAGATAAAGGATTTATTTCATAAGTACCACCATCAGTTAAAATTGGCAAGTCTGTAATCCAATCTGTATATTTATATTTCATATATGCTGACATTGATTGAGGTGTATCAGATGAAGCATCCATAACATCCCATCCTCCAACAGCAACCGGAGCAACATCATCCCAGTAGTGATAGAGATCTGGAGCACCTAAAGAATGAAAGAACTCATGACATAATGTTCCAACCGTAAAGTAACCACCTTGCTCTAAATTTAAATTATAATCATAGACTCTAGAGCCATTTATATAAGCTTCTTCACTATAAAGTGCCCATCGATGAGGCCATAATAAATCTGCCCATGCTCCAGGAATGCCTCTTACTAAAAATGTAACATTATCTACATAACCATCATTATTTGAGTCTATATCTAAATCTTCAGGAACATCTCCAGATATAAAATCAATAGCATTCTTTAATAAAATATGCTCTCTACTTCTTGATTGACTATCATTTTCATAGCCTATAGGATTTGTTTCTTCGTTATATGGTTTATAGTAATCTCTCGGGTATTCATCTTGATATGAAACATTTATTGTTGGATCACAATCAGGATAATGGAATGTATTAACAGTCAAAAGATCATAAGAAACTTCTTTAAAATAATGAAGCATTGAGGGACCATCAGAATCATTAAAAGGGATATCATAATATGAACGTGAATTTGGAAATTCTTCTTCACCATCAAATCGTATAAATACATTTAAATTATTGACTGTCCCTAATGTTGGAGCATCTCTATATTCAACATCTTCCCAATATAAATTTCTTCTAGTTTTATATTCATCATGTGATATCATAACCTTTTTTTCAAGTTCAAGATCTTCGGGGTTTATTGAATTAACTAAATAAATTGATGGAATTAAATTATTATTATTTTTAACTGCATAATAATAAAACCCATCTTCTTGATTTTGTAAAATTGTATATCCAACATTATCATGTAAATAATGATAAAATTCATCTCCTGAAGTTAAACAATTAATTATTGTTCCATCTGGCTGAGTTAGCTTCACAGGGATATTTTGAAGGTAAGCACAAATTATGAAATTAATACTTACTAAATATATACATATATATTTCATCGCATATTAATCCATTAAATGTTTTGACATAAATGCTTTAGAAAAATCAAATGCTTTTTCTCGAGTTAGAGGGTTTCCTCCTGCATTAGTTCCTCTTTTTACACAGAAAGAAAGTCCTATTTTTTGAAGAAAAGGAGAAGTCATTGGAATATTTAAATAATTCATTAAAATTGCTCCATCATCACTAATATCAAACATACAATCAGTAAAACTATAAGCATGTTCTATAAATATTATATCTTCTTCAGAATCAAATCCATGGTGAGAATTTTCATAAACTGTAATATCAATATTATCTTTAGATTTTTTTGATTCAGATACAAAATATTCACATGCATCTGCTGGTGTCCAATTATCTATTGCTCCAATTTGGATATGAATTGGTGCATCAGTAAACTCAATATTATCAGGTCTTATCATACATGGAGGATAAATGGGTAGATGAGCAGAAAAATTATTTTTTGGATTAATTGCTTTGACTAATGTTTCCCAAGCTGAAAATAAAGAAACTCCACCCCCTAAGCTCCATCCAGTTATAGCAACCTTATTATTATTTATATTTTTATGTTTAGATAATGTATCCAATGCTCTATATGCATCTAGAACCATCATAGCCATTGTAACATCAATCTGAGTACCAACAGTAGAACTGATATCCCTACTACTAAAACTTTTAAGTTCAAAAGTTGCTATACCCATTTCTCTATACATACTAAGATATTCATAATGATGACTTCCCCAACCGTTGCTTCCTGCTACCCCTATTATCAATGGATATTTCTTATTTTCTTTAATTACTTTATCAGGAAAAGTTAATATACCGTATACTTCTTGAGATTCTTGATTATCAAGATCTGTAATTATGTGTTTAAATGTAAATGGATTAGCACTTTCAAAAATAATTTTTTCTTCTAGAAAAGCTAAATTAAAAAGCAAAAATAAAAAACATATGTAATTTTTATTAATCATTATTTATATAATATTTTATTATTAATATCATTTCTAATATATTGCATCATCTTCTAGTTCGCAATGTAAAAAATGATTATCAAATACTGCTCCTATTAATAATATATTGTTATGAAATGCACCAACAGTTGAAGCTGAAAGATCATGACCATCACTTAAGAAAATTTCTTCAATTAAAGTGTAATCTGGTGATATTTTAAAAACTTGTGATGGAGATAAATGAGTTCTATCCTTAGCATGTTTAATAAAATCAAATAATTTAGGATGAGATCCAATATATAAATTTCCAGCTATATCTATCTCAATATTATCAAGCCCACTATCTATTTCTATAGATTCTAGCAGTGATAATGAATTATCCAATTGATTTCTTTTATATATATTCAACTTTTGACCAATAGTTTCAGCACAATAAACAATTTTTTTATCTCTACTAACATTAATACCATTTGCCATTTGCAAATCTGAAACTACTTCAATAAAACCTGTACCATCATAAAATAATATATTAGATTTTGACATTTGTAGATAATCTTCAAATAATTTAAAAAATGGTTTACTAAAACCATGATCATTAGTTACATAAAATTGACTTTCATTAATTAAAACAATATCATTAGGGCTTACAAGCAAAGGACTTGAAATAGTTTTTAAATGTTTTAATTCAATATTATCATAATAAAAAATTTCTATAAAATCTCCTTTGGATGTATGATTAACAACTGATAAATGCAAGCTGCCTTCATCATCTAAATAAGTAGATACTCCATGTGGATGAAATTCAAAATTTAAATTTTCAGTCATATTTAAAGGCAAAGAATTAATCTTATTTAAATCATAGAAATAAATATTTCCTTGTAAAGAATTTAAATCTTTATTTTCAATAGGATATAAATGACTAGCTTTTTTAATCTTCCTTCTAAAATCTGATGATATGATTGCAAGACCATTATCTAGGATAGTAATGTCTTCAGGGCCAGGAATATTTTCTATTTGCTTGCAAATTCCATTAAAATGAGGATTAATTTCTTTTAAATGGCCTGAATCAACCACTGTTTTAGTACTATATAAGGCGACAAGTAAAACAAAAACTTTAAACATGAAATTTAATTAAGAATCATATTAACTATTGTTACAATATCTAAGACATTAACCATTCCATCATCATTTACATCACCAGCCCACAATTGATATGGAGTAGGAGTTTGAGAAGATATTGCAAAACTAACTGCTAATACTATATCAGATACATTTACCTGACCATCTCCATTAATATCACCTGCCATACCAACAAGAATTGAACCAGACTCTCCAGCTGAAGGAATTTCATTTCCAAATTGATCTGATACTATTGTATTACCAAACTCTAATGGAATATTTTGACCTAAATCAACTGATTCTGGAATATAATAGTTTATATTAGCTATATGGTTTTCTCCATTAGGAATCACGCATGCCTCAAGACTAAACATAATTACAATTAAAGTATTATCTATAACATTAAATTCAGTATTAAAGCAATCAAAGATAGACTCAATTGAACTTGGATTTATAAATCCTCCATTTCCGCCACTATTTAAAGGGGAATGAATCTCAAATTGCAATCCAGCAATAGGTTCATTTGAACCTATATATAATGGAATAGAAATCTCGGAATTTGGAATAGCAGATGAATTATCTAAAAATAAAATAGCATCTGGAGCATCATTATATTCAACACATATAGAACAACATTCACCTTCTGGAGGATCAACATATTCACCATTTACACATGGAACACCCATTTCCTCTGCACAATCAATTACAATCTCATACCATTGACCATCAAAACATTCAAAAGGATTACATGGATTCTCATTATTAATTTCTCCATTTTCACATTCATCTTCTTCACATTCACCAATAGGTAAATCACAATTATCCGGGCCACAAGTTGTAGGATATAATAAACCATCTACACATGTTATTGCTCCACCACACATCAAATCAGGATTACAATCTTCATCACTTTCTTCAACACAATATCCTTGTCCTGGCATATTACCCCCTACCCAATCACATCCACTTCCTATACATTCAAATGGATTGTTTATATCAGAACATATAATATTATTTCCTCCATCATCTTCACCCTCATCACATACACCAATAGGTAAATCACAATTATCCGGACCACAAGTTGTAGGATACAATAAACCATCTATACATGTTATTGCTTCACCACATATTGAATCAGGATTACAATCCTCATCATCTACTTCAATGCAATATCCTTCACCTGAAGCAGTTAATTCCCAACTACAGCCACTACCATAACATTCAAAAGGATTATCTATATCAGAGCACAAATTACTACCCCCATCATCCCAACCTCCATCATCATTCCAATCATAATTTTGACAACCTTGGTCAGTCCAAACACATTCATCATACCATTCACAATCTTCCTGATTAAAATCAGAACATGGATTCGGTCCTCCAGCATCTATACAAAATCCAGTATTATTTGGATTATCACTATCACTTATCCATTCACAAAAATCTAAATATTCACAATCTTCATAACTAAGACCTTCACATTCACTTTGCCATCCGCCATCATCATTCCAATCATTCACATCAATACACATTTCAAAAACACCATTTGGTGTTGTTACTATACTCCAATCACATTCAGGATTTTCTGTACATTCATCTTGAGTTAATTCAGCGCAGCCTTCAAAATTTCCTCCATCATCCATTGTTCCTGGCTCAATACAGATACCAAAATCTCCAAAAGGAGTATTTGACATCCACTCACATTCAGCATTATAGCATTCATAAGGATTATCTATATCTGAACATAAATTATTACTACCATCATCTCCTCCATCATCCATATTTTCAGAATCAATACATATTTCAAAAACACCATTTGGTGTTTGAACTATTGACCAAGCACAAAATTCACTATCTGCACACTCTTCTTGAGTTAAACCTTCACATCCATTTCCATCATTAAATACATCAGAACATTCAATATTATCACTCTGCAAACATTCATAACATGCCTCAAGAACTTCATAAATTTGATTTGTAGTTTCTTCATCACAATTACTAAAACATGAAGCAAAGCCAGGGTCTACAAAACTTAATGTTGATACAACCCAATCACAAGTTTCATCTGGATTTTCTTGAGGGTTTATATCATCAACTCCCGGACAATCCTGAAGGCATTCTGGGATACCTCCACCACTCGGTCTATAGCAACCCTCTTCTTCATCCCATAAACAATTTTCAGCTACAAAGCATTCATCTTCAGATAGACCTTCACATTCTCTATTTGAATCTATTAAAGAAAATATATTTTGATGACTTATTAAAATAGAAAAAGATATTGTAAAAAATAAAACTAGTTTATTGAATAGATTCATTGATATTGCCCTTTTATATAAAATTATTATCAAAATTTATATATATTTCTATACTAAACAAATATATAAATCGAAAAATAATGTAACATTACCATTTTGATGAAAATGATTTTTTAAAAAGTATAATATAAAGCCAATTCATAAACCATAAAAATAAAACATTTAAATAGCCTGACTTTCTATATCTTCTTGGAGATTCAAAGACATTAAGATTATTTATAATTGATGTCTTACCATGTATTCTAATCCTTCTAAATATATCAACATCTTCTCCAGCAACATAGCTTTCATTATATCCATTAACTAAATTGAAATATTTTGCATTTATAACCTGACAACCACCCCTTGCATATCCAAATCCTAAAGCGTTCATTCCTTTACTAATTAATAATATAATAGAATGAACAATTTTATCAATTAAATTTTCATTTAAAGGATTAACAGTTATCGATGGAGAAGCTGCGATTAAATCATTTTTTTTTAAATTAGCTGATAAAACATTAAAAAATAAATTAATATCAGGTATTACAATATCTGCATCTAAAAAAATTAAAAATGAATTTGATGAAAACTTTGCTCCAAAATTTCTTGCCTTAGATATATTACATTTATCATTTTTATTATAAATAATAACTTTATCAGCAATCTTTTCTGATAATGCCACAGTATTATCAATACTTCTTGAATCAGAAACAATAATTTCTAATTTATATTTATCTTTATAATTATCAAATTGTCGAATTGTATTAACAATATTATCCTTTTCATTTAATGTTGGAATAATAATTGAATACATATCAAAATGGGATGATTTTCTTCATTGAGCTATTATTAATTCTTGAAGATTGTGTGAAAACATTAAAATTGTAACTAAATCCAAAACTAAATGAATTCTTTCTAGAATCAATCAGTCCCTCTTGCTCATCAATAAAAGGATTAAAATTTGCATTATTCCAATCAATATTTGTGATACCAAAATGAACTTCAAATCCATTCCTTAATTTTTTAGCAATTAATATTTTGAATGTCTGTAATGACTCACTAATATTTGAAAATCTATTATAAACAATATTATCATATTGATCTTCAAGCATCTGATCTGTTAATTCGCCCCGTTTAGCATTAGAATAACTAATAGAAAATGTTGAATTAAATTTATTAAATGTATAATTAAAATATAATTCTTGAGAATGAGGACCAGCCCAAAAACCTAATGGATATCCATGACTATAGTAATCATTAATAGAATTTTGATGTCTATACAATCTATGATCCGTCCAATTATATTCTAAAATAAAATTATCATTTTCAAAAACTGTATTTTTTATATTAGTTCCAATTTGATATCCAAACCAATTCCTATTTGGTTTATCGAAGGTCATGCTCGGATCCCATTCATCCATCAAAAATGAAAAGTATAAATTATGATTATCATTAATATACCAATCTACATCTAATGACCACTGAATATTATCTAAATCACCTTTATACTGTTGTAATGATAGAAATGGAGCAAATGGAAGTAAATATAATAAATCAATATTTCTTACTCCATATACAATTGTTTCAGTAGCTCCAATTGTTAAATTTTCAGATAAATTCCAATTGATTCTATGCCCTACTACATAACGATTATATTCTGGCACTTCAGCTCCTATACCATCATAGATGCCACTATTAATATCATCTTCTATTAAGCTTCTTAAAGAACCATGAAAATATTCAAAATTTATTGCTGAACCAATATTCCACGTAAAACCAAATTGAGCAAAACTAGGGACCTTCGATGATAAAATCAATGAAGAATTACCTGGACCCCAATGTCTACTGTATTTTCCCATTTCAAAAACAATAGACTTGTAATTATATGATAATTTTATATTTGTTACATCAAAATCAAATTGTTCACCCTCAGGATCATTCCCAACCCATGATAACCCCTGCTCATGTGAAAAATAATTTGGTTTATCTGTAAGGCCGAAAAACCTATTATTATATGCATCCATTGAAATATTGAAATTATCAACGTAGCCTTCCATTGTAAAACCCCATCCTCCTACTCCAATAGATTTTTCAACAGAGTTCCAAGTACCACCACCTGATTCGTAATTTGCATATATAATAGGAGCAATAACTAATTCATTAGCAAAAATACTGGAAAATAAAATATTTATTAATATATACTTTTTCATTTTAATTGAATATTTATAAAAAAAGCCTCAAAAGAGGCTTTTTCTATTTTAACTAAAAATTATTTTAGTTTTTGTACTATAGTCTGAACTAAGATTTATTTAGGAACTACATTCTTTGCAGCTGGACCTCTATCACTTTCGCCAACTTCATAGTCAACAGTTTGCCCATCTCTAAGTGTTTTAAATCCATCCATTTGGATAACACTCATATGTACAAATAAGTCTTTAGAACCATCGCCTGGATCTATAAATCCAAAACCTTTTTTATCGTTAAACCATTTAACAGTACCTGTTTTTACTTCACTCATTAATCGTATTCCTTATAACATTAAATAACAACCGCATAAATTAATGTATTATTATTAAAAATCTATACTTTTTTTAATTTTCTTTATATTCACCTAATTCTCTTGCTGAAGGATCTTTTACATCAGACCAATTTGGCATCCAATAATGAGGAATCAATCCCTCATGAGGAGAGAAATACTTATCAAATATTTTTCTATAGTAATAACTTTCTTTAGAATTAGGAGGACAATGTTTATATTTTTTTAAATATTTATTATATTCATCATCACTTACTTTTTGATCAAAGTATGATTTTATAATAGTATGCCATGAATTATTTTGATTACTTACCCCATCAGAAAAAGCACACTTATTACGCCATAAAATTTCTTCTGGTAATAAATTGTCATTTGCAAATGCTTGTCTTAATAAAAACTTTTCAATTTTATTGATACCATCAAATTTCTTTAATTCTGGCGAAATTGAAAAATAGTATTGAACAAACTGTTTATCTAAAAATGGTGTTCTTGGTTCTAGACCATTTGAACTAATACTCCTATCTGATCTAAGCACATCAAAAACATGAATTTCTTTAATAAGCTTTTCACTTTCATTTTGCAATGATAACATATCAGGAGCATTTTTTAAATAAAAATACCCACAACAAACCTCATCACTACCATCTCCATTAAATATAACCTTGCAATCTGAATTGTTTTTAATATACTTGGATACAAGGTAATTTCCAACACTTGCTCTTACAGTGGTAATATCATAAGATTCAATTTTATATATAACTTCTTCAATAGCATCTAAAAATTCTTCGGCAGAAATTTCCACATGATGATGATTAGAACCAATATGCTTGGCTACTATATTGGCATAATGAAGGTCAATACTTCCAGGCATTCCTATTGAAAAGGTATCTAGATTTGTGTTATCCCCATATTTTGCTACTAATGCAGCAATTAAACTTGAGTCTAATCCGCCAGATAGCAAACAACCAATTTTTCTTTCAGACATTAATCTTTTTTTAACAGCTTCAGTTAATGTTGTTTTTATATTCTTAATAATATCAGATTCATCTGTATTGTTTTCAAAATTTAATTTATAGAAAGGATTAAATTTGTAAATACTATCTGAAGAAAACCAAGTTCCAGGTTTAAACGGAATTATTTTATCACAATTTTTTACAAGAGGCTTAGCTTCAGAAGCTATATAAATATCAT
>Ga0315326_10002130_pt1 | contig 10552 bp, 8 predicted proteins | sample M180m32315metaG_FD_203457 | JGI IMG/M metagenome (GOLD analysis project Ga0315326, IMG submission 203457) | Ammonia-oxidizing marine archaeal communities from Monterey Bay, California, United States - M1 80m 32315 | ecosystem: Environmental > Aquatic > Marine > Coastal | place: USA: California... | reverse complement strand
TTTGCTTGCTGTTAGCCAATTCTCATGCGTTTCCTTGGTCGTTCTCGTTGCTTGATTACAGGTTGAAACCTAATCGGATTCTTTTACCCAATTGATCTTCACATCTTCCAAGTCTGTGTCAGAAATACCTTTCAATTCGAGCCAGCCGGCAGGCAGCTCCAATACGGTGATCCACTCATACGCTGGTACATAGTTGGCTGCTTCTGTGGCGCACTTTACTTGCCAATTGTCGTCGGTTATACCATCACGAATGCAAGGAGTCATTCTGATTTTATCGACGATATTGTGGAAACGGTCGATATAGAGGATATCGATTGGAACGTAAGTGTTATACATCCAGAATCCCGTTGAACGTTCCGTGGGGTATTGGAACATCATTCCAGTGCCGTTCGGAATTGATTTTCGACACATCAAACCTTGTGAGCGTTTGCTTGGTTCGTCGGCGATTTCAACTGTCACTTGTAGATTGATATCTCCGAGGCTGACTGTAACCTCCGACTGACTCAGATGTCCATATTGAAGGTCTCCGCAATCTGCTGAATCGATAAACACTCCGGGAGACGGTAGAACGACCATTGTTGGCGTTGCTGACTCTGGTTCGCTCGTTGAACATGCGGTAATAAGTGCGATACTTGCCGCTGCCACTAGTGCACAAAAGTTGATGTTGGCGATGCAGATAGGATTATTCACGGATCGATGGTAGCTGACGAATTTCGTTGTTCATACATTTGGATCTTCCATCAGAACTTCCAAAAATCGGTATTGTCAATAATTTGAGTACTGAGCAACGTCCAACGTCGGTCACGCAAGAATCGAATGGGAAAATAACCCCTTTCGCTGCATTCAAGATCAAAAGTTTTCGATTTCAATGGTCTGCAGATGCGATGATCACTTGGGGGGCGGAGATGGAAACTCTGATCCTTGGTTGGTACATCCTTGTCGCAACTGATTCACCGTTCTTGGTGGGTTTGCTTGGTGCGTTGCGATTCTCCGGAACACTGACGGCACCGATTGTCGGTGTTATCGCCGACCGCATGAGTCGTAAGTTGATGTTGTTTGTGCTTCGTGCGGGAGCCGGACTTTCGGCTTTGTCACTGTTGGTATTGGCTGCAACAGATTTGATTCAACCGTGGCACGTCTTTGCAATTGCGAGCATCAGCGGGATTTTAAGACCTGCGGACAACGTACTCAGGCAGTCGCTAATTGCCGATACCGTGCCTCGAAATCTGTTGATGAATGCTTCAGGGTTAGCGAGGACGACTCAAGACACCGCCCGTATCGTTGGGGCGTTGTTGGGCGCAGCGTTGTTGTCGAGACTCGGACTCGGTTGGGCGTATGTTGGCGTTACGATTTTCTATTCATTCAGTGTGTTGATAGTGCTTGGAATAACCACAGTCAGATCGAGTGTTCCGGTGAAGCACGCGAACCCTCTCACCGAGATGAAACAGGGGCTGCGGTACATGGTCGATTCGTCGGTGATTCAGCCGGTCATGTTTCTTGCATTTCTGGTGAATGCGACTGCATTCCCACTTACTAACGGACTACTACCCATTGTCGCCAGAGACGTTTACCAGCACGATGAAAATGGGCTCGCTCAGATGGTCTCTGTATTCGCAGTAGGGGCGTTGGTAGGGTCGCTATTGATGGCGTCTGTTGTTAATTCGCGTCGACCTGAGCGATTCATGATGATCACGATGGTTGTTTGGTATGTGCTGCTGATTTTGTTCGCCCAGACCGACTCAAATGCCATGGGATTTCCGCTATTGGTGTTGATAGGAGCATCGATCAGTTGCTGCATGATTTCGATGTCGGTTGTGTTGATGACCTTCACCAAATTCGAAATGCGGGGGAGGGTGATGGGAATACGAATGTTGGCGGTCTACGGACTTCCTATGGGATTGGTGATCGGAGGTTGGCTTATCGAGCAGTATGGTGTTCCGGCAACGATAACGGGCTACGCAATTGCTGGACTGATTGCGCTTGTGTTTTCAGTATTGAAATGGCCTAAATTGATAACGGGATTCTCTGCGGAAGAGCGAGGGTGAGAAGACCGGAAGATCTATACTGAGGTTTACAACGTTTCGAAGTAGCAGCAAAGGTTTACCAATCGATCTCGTTGAATGCGAAGCTCCCGAACGACGGATTAAGCGGCTTTAGCTCCAGCCCCCCCTATTGCATGTGCCCCCATACTTTGACCAATTGTGACGGTCGCTCACTGTTTCGTGACCGCATTTTTTCGAGGTTGTAGTCGAGCCCAAGTCCTGGTCCGTCGGGGATTCTAATGAACCCATCTTCAACTTCGTAAGGAGTATCTAGAATAGAATCGTTATCTCTAATACCGACTTCCTCGATGTTGTATTCCTGTGCGTAGGGGAAATTATTGCTTGGCGCCAGCAGGTGAGCGTGTGCAGCCGTTGAACCGTAGGGCTGGGTGTTATGCGTCGTCATTGTTGCACCGTGAGCGGTCAGTACCGCTTCGATCTTCAAGAATTCGGTGATGCCGCCAACTTTTACAACGTCGGGCTGAACAATATCAGGTCGACCTTCGCGTATGAGAGTTAGGTGTTCCCAGCGGGTGAAAGAGTTTTCTCCCGCAGCGATAGGAATGTCGAGAGCGTCGGCCACTTCAGCCATGCCCACGTAGTTTCTGATGTGCACTGGCTCTTCAAAGTGGAACACACCGAGATCTTCAAGTTTTCGGCCAATCTCGATAGCGTGGTGAACTGAATATGCGCTGTTCACGTCGACCATCACATCCATGTCGTATCCGACTTCTTCACGGATAGCCGTTACCGTTTCGATAGTCAAATCCTCTGGATCGTCGATCTTACCAGCGATAGCTGAGTGTAACTTGTACGCTGAGTATCCTTCATCACGGAATCGGGCGACACGGAGCGCTTCGTCTTTGGGTGGCATGCCTCGGGCGAGTGAACTAGCGTAGACCTCGATTTTTTCGCGTTGCTTGCCGCCGATTAGATTGTAGATAGGCGTTCCCAGTGCCTTGCCTTTGAGATCCCACAGCGCGATATCAATTCCAGATGCGGCAGTTAGTAGTGCTCCTTGCGGACCTGCAACAGCCCCGGCTTTGAACATGTTGTTCCAAATCTCTTCCGAATCGAAGGGAGATTTGCCGATTACGATAGGAGCAAAGACTGTCTCAATGACAGTTTTAGAAACATAAGGAGCACGGCGAAAACACTCACCGAATCCTGTTATTCCTTCGTCAGTGTGAAGGATTACATATGGGTACTCTTCATCGAGTACTAGGCACTCAACTCGGGTTATTTTCATCGGATATTAGTTCTTATTCACTGCTACTGCGGATTCCATCGCCAGCAATGTGTCTTAGGTTTCTGGGTATGGTGAAAGTGATGCTTTCTTCGCCGGGACCAACTCGATAGACGTTTTCAGGTGAGATGGCTGCGATAACGGCTTTTACTTGTGTTTCAGGGGTCGATGCTCCCGAGGTTATGCCGATTTTCTCTACTCCTTCAAGCCAAGAGCGGTCGAGTTCTTCTGGACCGTTGATCAGATGAGCTGGCACACCCTTTTTTATGGCGACGTCTTTGAGTCGATTGCAGTTTGAGCTGCTCTGTGCACCGATCACAAGTACAAGTTCTGTCATATCTGTAAGCTCGGTGGCGGCTGCCTGTCGATTGGTGGTTGCATAGCAAATGTCGTCACGAACGATTGCGTTTGGGTGGCTTTTCTGGATTTTCGAAATAGCGAGTGCAGTGTCGTTAACTGAAAGAGTGGTCTGAGTGAGAACGGCGATTTCGGCGTCCTTATCCCAGTCAGGCAGGTCCCAATCCTGTCTTTCGTCGATCAGAGTCATATCGGCTTGGCCGGTTGTTCCGATCACTTCCTGATGCCCTACGTGTCCCACAAGAATGATTTTCTTGCCTTCTTTGGTGTACTTCTTCGCTTCGTTATGAACGCGAGTTACAAGTGGACAGGTGGCATCAAGAACTACAAGGTTACGTTTTTTGGCGATGGCGTAGTCGGACGGTGGGGAGCCGTGAGCTGAGAATACGACTACAGCGCCTACTGGAACTTCTTCGACCTGCTCGACGGTTATAGCACCTTTTGCTTCGACATCGGCGACCACTTTGGGATTGTGGACAATCTGGTGTTTCACATACACCGGTTTGCCGTACTGCTGAATGGCTAGGTCGACAATATCGACTGCTAGATCGACTCCGGCGCAGAAACCCCGGGGACTGGCGAGATACACGTCCATTTATGGGCGACCTATCTTGTTAAATTAGAGCTGGTGAGAATGGTTTTGCACACTCAGGCAGAGATCAACAATCAGAAAACAATGAGCCAGCCTAAGTGGCAATAAGTATATCGATGTCCGAACGGTTTTCGGTTTTTAAACTTCTTTTATTTTAATGTGGGAGGTGAACTGCCACAGCACAACAGATTCTTTGATTGTCGAAGCTCGCAATATACCTTACTAAGGAGTTTGAAGGGCGTTAGGCTACGGCGCTGAGCAGAGTAGGTGGTCAACCCATATTGTCGGCCGGTGATTAAGTGCTAGTGCACGCCCTGACCAAATCTAGTCTGGTGCTGAGGAAGCGACTAGCGGATCGCTTGCTGATATCGGTTCAGCAAGGATCCGATCTTTGGAGATTTTCGCGAGGATTAAAGCTGAGAATGCGAATGAGACGGCAACCGCCACAAGAATCATCTTGTAGCCAAGATTTTCAGAAACATCGTTCAGCTCGTCTATCCCGACTCCTGCGAATCGTGCGCCAGCAGATCCAACTAGCGCGGCCACACTCGTGTATCCGAGCTCTTTCGCGGCAGCGGATCGACTCACGAGGTCATTTGCGACAGCCCACGTTAAAGTCATGAATAGTCCAACTGATATTCCAATGACGACGCCTATTGCGAGAATTGGTCCAATCGAGCTGACAAACAAAAGAAGAAGCGAAGAAATTACGCCAGCTACACCGGCAAAGATGAACAGACTGGTACGTCCCCAACGGTCGGCGAGTCGACCTGATGGCAGTACAGTCAATACTGCTGCAGCGACTATTGCTAAGACCAGTAGATCGGCTCCATCGGCAGGATTTTCAAGCCCGGCAACATCTTGCAAGAAGAAAAGGGCGTATATCTGCATCGATGACATTGCGGCGATACCAAACGCAAGTGCTATGAGAAAGGCCAAATAGCTGCGGCTGATGCCCGACGTTGCATCGGTAGCCGCCTCGGAAATGTTTTGCAACGGCTCGCCTGTTTTAGAGTTCTTCTTTTTTAACGAGGGGATGAACCAGCCATCTTGTGGCCGGTTCTTGAGTACAGTCCACAATACGCTGATTATCACTGCTGCTGTCATTATTCCTATCGAATACCAAAGCCATTCAGGTGCGGCTTCCTTGTCGTATCTCGCCATGAATTGAAGAACAATTACAGTGATAGATCCTGCGCCTAGAAGTCGCCACAAATTCAAAACTCCCGCCGCAGCCCCTCTTTCATTGGCGGGAACATGATCGATTATTAGAGCGTTCGCTGGACCTTGGGCAGAGTTCCCAAATATCTGCATTCCTACCATGGCAAGGATTAATGTGAGGAACGAACTCGTAAATCCAAATAAGATGGTCATCACAGCTAGACCCAATCCACCAATCAAAAGGTAAAGCAGTCGTTTACCGGGCCGTTCATCACGGTCACTGAGAGATCCCGCCACAAGCTGGGCAACCGCGGCAATAATTAGTCCTAGTAGCGAAATTAATCCCAGCGCACCGTTTTTATCAAAGGTGTAACCGAATACGGATATATCGCTTACTTCGAGAGCCTCGATTACTTTGAACGGCAGTATGCCTGCGCTGATTCCAGTCCAAACTCCCGAAAGTCCGAATGCGTAGATGCTCAGATTTGAAAGATTTGATGAGCCGCTTTGAGATTTCCCGAACGCGCCTCTGAAAAGTGATCGCAATGTTCGCTCTTCTACGTCGAGTGGATTGTTACTAGGCTGGTGAGTCATCTACCATCAAGAACGCAACGTTGTGTGGCTTCGCACATTATTATGGTGGTAACAAGTGTGTCGCAATTCATCACTTGTATGCAATCAAATAGAATTTATCAAGGAGTCGAGATTGTCTAAGGATCTGAAATTTTACTGTTGGTCTCGTTGAAGTACGTGTCAGAAAGCTCGTCGAGCTCTCAACGAATCAAACACTGAGTACGAATTTCGCGATTTCTTCAAGGAAAAACTTTCAGCCGACGAAATCAAAAACCTGAGCGATATTACATCTATAGACGAGATGTTTGCATGGAAAAGTCCAAGTTCAAAGCAGTTTAGGGCACTTCGCGGCAAAGCTACAGACGACGAACTTATCGAGTTAATGGTCGAGCAGCCTCGCTTAATTAGACGACCGATATTGACTGACGGCGATCAAATAGTGTTTGGTTTTAAGCAAGGTGCATACGACGAAATGATCTGATTTCATACTTTTTTTGTTCAAAGATGATGAGTTAGATTTAAAAACGTGTAGTCAAAAATTTGGGAGTCATGATGGATCTGTGCGCGCAGCAAAGACGATCTGATTCGTCGCTTTTCGTAGCTAACATTTTTCACTTCTAATTCGATCCTGAATGAAAGTAAAGAAAAATCTATTTCTTTACTCGATAATTTGCGCGAGATGTGCAGGCTACGTCAGCCCGGGTAACAACACGCATGGTGTCTCCAATTCGTATTCGATAAAGGCGTTTCGCCGAATATATCGTTTTGATTTTCTACTCTAAGAATGCTCCCAACTGTTTCGATAATTCATCCTAAGCAATAGGCTTTGTAACGAGCTTAGTGCGACACAGTATGTGACTATGTAATGGCGATTTTATATATGAGTTGAGATATCTTTCGACTTTTCCATAGTTGGCGAGGTATTTACGACGTGCTTCTATAAATAATGTGAGACCGCCGCTAATGCGCTGATATACGCTGTGGGCGCTGTGCTAGATTTCGCCACATTTTCTCCGACTACATACGACCGAGACTCTGATGACTCAAAGTGTTAATATTGACGTAAATAGCGAACTCGGATTCGCTACTATCACGCTAAATCGTCCCGAGCGACTAAATTCCTTATCCAACGAAGTGCTGGAATCTCTTGCCGGTATTCTCGACAATATAGCGGTTGATGATTCCATCCGTGCTGTAATTATAAAAGGTGCAGGAAGAGCTTTCTGCTCTGGTGCTGATACGGATGAAATGACAGGCGGACAGAGTGACGGTCCTCACAAACTAGGTCCCGGTGGTGCCGAAGAACTACGGCGTGGGTTTAAGCTAGCCAAAAAAGTTATTCTCGGCATATATAAGATGGAAAAACCGGTGATTGCTGCTATTAATGGTCCGGCGGTTGGAGCAGGATTTGATCTTGCTTGTGCGTGCGATATTAGAATCGCTGTCGAATCGGCGCGTTTCATGGCTGCCTATATCCACGTTGGTCTATTCCCTGGTTACGGCGGAACGTGGCTCTACCCTCGATTATTTGGATCAGCTAAAGCGTCCGAGCTCATATACACCGGAAACTTTCTGGAAGTTGATGAGGCATTATCGCTCGGATTCCTGAACAGTGTTGTACCTGAAGACGAACTAATTGCCACTGCCGAGAAGATGGCGCGTCGCATCGCAGCAGGGCCACCTATCGCTATCCGGCTCGCTAAGACTATGATGCGAAGTGGAATGTCGATGGATCTAGAAAATTCCCTCGAAATGTCTGCCGCAGCCGAGGCAATCACGTTATCCTCTGAGGATCATATTGAAGGTATGGTTGCACATCGTGAAAAACGACGTCCAGAGTTCAAGGGGATTTAATGTACGGAGTTAATGGGAATCCGGTAATTTTCGCTGGGAATTCACACCCAGTGTTGGCGCAAAGTATTTGCAATTATCTTCAACAAGATCTCGGTCAGATCGAAGTGTTCAAGTTCTCTAACGACAACACCTTCGTCAAGATTCTTGAAAATGTTCGACAAAAGGACGTTTTTATTGTGCAGTCTGACGTCGAGCCAGTGAACGACAACATAATGGAAATGTTGATCATGATCGATGCCGCAAAGCGTGCATCGGCTGGTCGTATCACTGCAGTAATTCCTTATTACAGTTATGCACGTACCGACAAAAAAGACCAACCACGCGTACCTATTACTGGTCGGCTAATAGCCGATCTTCTTGAAACAGCTGGCGCTGATCGAGCCATCATGATTGATTTGCACGCTGGACAGGTCCAAGGATTCTTCGCAGTACCGGTAGACGAGCTTACAGCGATGCCTAAGTTGGTCGACTATTTCACCCAGCGCAATCTTAAAGATCCTGTGGTTGTTGCAGTCGATATAGGGATATCGAAAAAGGCTCGCTACTTTGCAGATGCGATAAGTGCACCTCTGGCGATCGTTGAAAAGCGACGTCTCGGCAATGAAGACCGAGTGGAGAGTATGAACGTAATAGGTGAAGTGGGAGATCGACCGGTAATTCTGTTTGATGATGAGATAAGTACTGGCGGAACCGTAATCTCAGCTGTAGAGGCGATCATAGCGCGGGGAACTAACGATATTTACGTTGTTGCAACCCACGGTGTGCTGCCTGGCGAAGCTTCCTCCCGAATTGCGAGCATTCCACATATCAAAGAATTGGTAGTAACTGACACAGTTCCTTTGTCCGATCACAAAGTAAACTCAAAGATCAAGGTAATTTCAATCGCACCGCTTCTTGGAGAAGCAATTAGGCGAATCCACGAAGGTCGCTCGGTTGGAGAGTTGTTCACTATCAATTAGTTGGTAATTCGTGGGCACTTCCAATCTGGGTAATATTCGTGGTGAGCCAGTAGCCGTATATGTTCAAGTTCTTCAACAAACTCATTGGCGATACCAATGAGAAAGCCCTAAAAGAAATCCAGCCGATTGTCGATGAGATCAACGATCTCGAATCCGACTTTGAGAAACTCAACGATGAGCAGTTGAAGGGTGTAACTGCCGACTACCGATCACGTTGGGAGGGCGGTGAAAGTCTCGATGACATTCTCCCTGAGGCGTTTGCTGCCGTTCGTGAAGCTTCACGACGGGCTGTTGGTATGCGACCGTTTGACGTGCAGATGATTGGTGGAATTGTTCTTCACCAGGGTAAGGTCGCTGAAATGCGCACGGGTGAGGGCAAGACTCTGGTTGCGACCTTGCCGGCGTATTTGAACGCTATTACCGGTCAAGGCGCGCACATCATTACTGTCAACGATTATCTCGCCAAACTTCACGCTGGTTGGATGGGTAAGATTCACCATGCACTAGGTATCACAGTGGGCTGTTTGCAAAACGACGGTTCGTGGGTGTTCAACCCCGATGCCCCAGTGGCTATTGAGAACGGCGGCAAACAAAATGAAGTAGATGCCGACGCTACTCCTCCGGTTCGCCCGCCCGAAGATAATTTCCAATCAGCGACGAAGCAACAGGTATATGCCTGCGATATTACTTACGGAACGAACAACGAGTTTGGCTTCGACTACCTTCGTGACAATATGGTTGAAGAAATTGATCGACGAGTTCAGCGAGACCGTATTTACGCGATAGTTGACGAAGTCGATAGTATTCTCATCGATGAAGCACGAACTCCGCTTATTATTTCTGGCCCGGCCAAAGAGCAGGCTCAGGAATATCGTAAATTCGCTGTTTTGGCAAAAAGACTTGCTGCCGACGTTCATTTCGAAATTGAGGATAAACGCAAGACGATTATTCTTACTGAAGAAGGAGTCTCAGCTGTTGAACGGGAGCTTAACATCGATAACCTGTACGGCGTTGAAAACGATGTTCTATCTCATTTCACCGAGAATGCAATTCGTGCTGAGCATGTGTACGCCCGAGACCGCGAATACGTGGTTCAGGGACAAGATGTTGTTATCGTCGACGAATTTACTGGTCGATTGATGACGGGGCGTCGTTTCTCTGATGGACTTCACCAGGCACTCGAAGCCAAAGAAGGTGTTAAGGTTCAGCGAGAGTCGAACACCTACGCAACGATCACCCTTCAAAACTATTTCCGTATGTACGACAAACTTGCCGGAATGACTGGTACAGCAACTACCGAAGCTGAAGAACTCGACAAGATTTATAAGCTTGAAGTAGTAGAAATTCCTACAAATAAGCCGATCCAGAGAATCGATCATGGTGACTATATATATATGACCGAGGAAGCTAAATGGGAAGCTATTGCTGAGCGTATTTCCGAGCTTCACCACGACGGCCGACCGGTACTCGTTGGTACAACCAGCATCGATAAATCGGAGTTGCTGGGTGATCTGCTAAAAAAGAGTCACATCCCGCATAACGTACTAAACGCTAAACAGCATGAACGGGAGGCGAGTGTCGTCGCCGAGGCTGGTAAGGCTGGCGCAGTAACGGTAGCGACGAACATGGCTGGTCGTGGAACCGACATTATTCTTGGCGGAAATCCCGATGTAACTACTCCTTCCGAGAACGGCTGGGACTCGGATCATGACACAATCGTCCAAAAAGGCGGATTGTTTGTCCTAGGAACCGAACGTCACGAGTCGCG
>Ga0315326_10002129_pt1 | contig 10554 bp, 5 predicted proteins | sample M180m32315metaG_FD_203457 | JGI IMG/M metagenome (GOLD analysis project Ga0315326, IMG submission 203457) | Ammonia-oxidizing marine archaeal communities from Monterey Bay, California, United States - M1 80m 32315 | ecosystem: Environmental > Aquatic > Marine > Coastal | place: USA: California... | reverse complement strand
TCTTGCAACTGGATGGAGAAATCGGAGATGCTTCGCGCTTTCGAACATTTTGGTTTTGAGATAGCGGGTGAAAAACTCGAGGCCGAGCATGTGCATGGTCCAGCAGTTTGGTTGGCTTTGAGAAACAAGAAATTCGCTTGATCGAAGCGGATACGTTCGATTCCCCGAAATCCCTCCAGCACTTGACCACTTTGGCCAAGTTTGTGCATATCGGTTGGATAAAATACGCAATTCGGCGTTAGATTAAGACAGAACTTCAAAAAATAATTTTATTCGAATTGAGACCAAGTGCCTTAATGGCTCAACGAAAGCCTCCCGCGTCGGGAAAGGATGACCTGAATTCAAAGCAAAATTAGAACCTTTTCATTGCAAGCCGGTCGGCATTTCGATACGCGGACAGGCTTCATCTATATAGAGCAACCATGTTCGCAGCACTTTTTAAAAAATTCGCCGGCCGTTCCAATAAGAAATGGCTCAAATCCTGTCAGCCGATCGTCGATCAGATCAACAAGCTTGAGGAGTCTTACCAGATGCTCAGCGAGAGTGAACTGAAGGCACACACTGAGCAATTTCGTGAGCGTTTTCAGAAGGGAGAATCCTTGGAGGACCTCTTGCCGGAGGCTTTTGCAACGGTCAAGAACGCCTCTCGTCGTTTGATGGGTTCCAAAAGCCTTGTCATGGGGATCGAATTGCCATGGGAAATGGTGCATTACGATGTGCAGTTGATCGGTGGGATGGCACTGCATCAGGGACGAATTGGGGAAATGGCAACAGGGGAAGGCAAGACGCTTGTCTCAACCTTGCCGCTTTATCTCAATGCTCTTTCAGGTCGGAATGTGCAGTTGGTGACGGTCAATGAATATCTGGCTCAACGCGACTCGGAATGGATGGGGCACTTGCTGGGCTATCTTGGTCTGACGATTGGTTGCATTAAGAACCAGATGCCGCCAGCGGAGAAACGCGAGATGTACGGGCGCGACGTTACGTATGGCACGTCCTCGGAATTCGGATTCGATTATTTGCGTGATAATGGCATGGCGCATAGCAAAGAGGAGCAAGTGCAGCGCGATCACTTTTTCGTGATTATCGACGAAGTTGACTCTATTTTGGTCGATGAAGCGCGTACGCCCTTGATTATCTCCGGACCGGCTCCGATCCAACGAGAGCAGCCATATACAAAGATGAAATCCGGTATTCATCGTTTGGTTTCAAGGCAGGTTTCGCTTTGCAACAGCCTTGCGAACGCGGCGAAGGCGGAATTAGGAAAATCAGAGGAAACGGTTAACGAAGAAGCAAAAGAGCGTGATGCGGAGATCGCTCGACTTACCAAGGAAAACAAACAGCGCGAAGCGGATGGCGTAGCGCCGCATCTGCTTCCTGAAGCGCCGGATCCGTTCGCGGACTTACTGCTTGTGAAATTGGGAGCACCGAAGAACAAGACGTTCATGCGGCTCATGGAGAATGGGAATAATCGTAAGGAATTCGATAGCTTCGACACTGAGATGCACGGAGATCTCAACAAGGATCGGATGTATCATCTGAAGGAACGCCTATATTATGTGATCGACGAGAAGCAGCGCCAGGCGGATTTGACGGAAAATGGACGTCAGGAACTTAAACCAGGCGACCCTGATGCATTTATGCTACCGGATCTGGCGACCCGTTTTAGTGAACTCGATAAAGATACTTCGCTGTCCCGGGAAGATAAGGACGCGATCAAGCTGAAGGAACAGGAGAAGCTAGAAGTCGTGGGAGAGGATATTCACGCGATTAGCCAGTTGCTTCGCGCTTATTCGCTTTACGAAAAAGATGTCGAGTACGTCCTTCAAGAAGGCAAAGTCGTGATTGTCGACGAGAATACGGGTCGCATCATGCCTGGTCGTCGCTGGGGCGACGGATTGCACCAAGCAGTTGAAGCTAAGGAAAACGTTACGATCGAGCGCGAATCTCGTACCTATGCGACTATTACGGTGCAGAATTACTTTCGCATGTACGATAAGTTGGGCGGTATGACCGGAACGGCCGAAACCGAGGCGACGGAGTTTCATGACATTTATGGTCTGAATGTAGCGATCATTCCAACGAATGAACCGTGTATTCGAATTGATGAGAACGATCTAATTTTTAAATCGCGCCGTGAAAAGTACAATGCGGCTATGGATGATATCGAGGAGGCTCACAAAAAGGGTCAACCGGTTTTGGTGGGTACGGTTTCCGTTGAAGCTTCCGAGTTGCTTGGCCGCATGTTGCGCCGCCGCAACATTCCTCACAATGTTCTCAACGCGAAGTACCACCAACAGGAAGCGGAGATTGTAGCTAGGGCTGGTGCTCGGGGTGCGGTTACAATCGCAACCAACATGGCTGGTCGCGGTACCGACATTAAGCTCGGCGAGGGTGTAAAAGATTTAGGCGGTTTGCTCGTTGTTGGAACTGAGCGACATGAATCTCGACGTATTGATCGCCAATTACGTGGACGCTGTTCGCGTCAAGGTGATCCTGGACGCTCGAAATTCTTTATCTCTCTCGAAGACGATCTGATGCGCTTGTTCGCTAATTCAGGTCCAATGTCGAAGATCTTGCAAAATTCGATGGAGGAAGGAGAGCCCTTGGAGCATTCCTTGCTCAACCGTTCTATTGAGACCGCTCAAAAGAAGGTCGAACAACAGAATTATTCGATCCGCAAGCGACTGCTTCAGTATGATGACGTACTGAATAAGCAACGTGAGATCATCTACGGTATTCGAAACGAGTCATTGCAAGGAGAGGATCCGAGCAAAACGATCTTCGAATTGGTAGAGGAAGAGCTTGATGAACGTCTGGATTCTGTATCCGTTTCATCTGAATCGGATTTTGGTTCTTTTGTGACTTGGGTGAATTCTCATTTCCCGATCGGTTTGAAGGAGGAGGACCTGAATGGCCTAGAACCGGATGCCATTCTAGATGCGGTTCTCGCAAAAGTAAAAGAGGCTTACCGAATCAAGAAGACAGCGGAAAATGAAGAAGCGCTTTTGCATTTGGAGCGTTTCATTTTGTTGAATTCGATCGATGGACGCTGGCAGGAGCATTTAACGGAAATGGAGGAATTGCGCCGCAGTGTTTCGCTGCGTAGCTACGGCCAGAAAGATCCATTAAGCGAGTATAAGAACGAAGCCTATACATATTTCGAGGAATTGATCGGAATGATTCGCACGCAATTGTGTTCTCGATTGTTCCGGACGGCGACTAACATGGTGGCCATCGAAAACGTGAAAACCATGCTGGCTAGACAAGCAGTTGCTGTTGGGCCAGGGGATGCTGCTCAAACAAGCGGAGGTCCCGTTGGCACTCAACCTAAAGAAGTGGCCTTGCCCAAGGTAGCTGTTAAGCGAGCAGCCCCCAAAGTGGGGCGAAATGAGCCATGCCCATGTGGCAGTGGCAAGAAATATAAGCAGTGTTGCGGACGTTAGCGGTTGTTTCTTTTTAGACGAAATTAGAGGCAACAGGGAATCCTCGGCATCCAACAAATGAATTGGGTCGCTAGGTTATAGACTTCTTATTAAGAGATATTAGATATGAATTAGGGTTTTTTGAAACCGTTGTTACGTTTTGTTCGTACAGATTTGAGTTGTATTGAAAGGTGAAGAGATTTGAAAGACCTTTTAGTTAAGAGGAGGATGGAAAAATGGACTTTACGGCAATTGAAAAACCGGGCAAGTTCAACGGAGTTTTGTCGGAACCCTTAATCGTGAGTCATTTAGCTTAGAGGAAGTATTTAATTTGTCTTGATACTCAATTGTTTCAAAAACAGTTTCTACGGAAAAATAACCTAGTGAATTCCATATTATGAGAAGTATTCGTCTGTATAGGTGGATTTTTGCGACCATTTTGCTTTTATCGTCAAGCGGAGTAATCGTTAAAGCCCAAGAAGTGTATTCACAAATCGTGGGCGCGATCTCCATCGATTTGCCAGCGGCGAGCGATATTGTCCTCTCGTTTCCTTTCAAGCAATCGGCTCAATACAGGGGAATGATTGAATCGGTCTCTGATGACGGAACAGTTCACATCGTTGTGGCGGCGGATTCGCTTACGATCGGGGCATTCGATGCCAATAGTGGTGTAGCAACCCATTATGTTGTAATTGAGTCAGGTACGCAGATGGGAACGCATGTGGAAATTGGCTCGAATACGGGTTCGCAAATTTCTCTTTCTGAGGGAAGTGCTACGGGTCTTCAAAATGGAGATGAAATAGCGGTTTATCCACATTGGACATTAGGGTCAGCATTTCCGAATGGAGTTGCAAATCACGAAGAAACTGAACCGGGTTTGAGAGAAATTGAAGTGATTGTACCGGAAGGTACTGCACCGGAAGGCAATATGATTCCTGAAGAGGTCTTTTTCTTTTTTGATGGGGCGTGGCGTGGAGTTGGATATGGTTATCTAAATTTGGATTTAATGGTACTTGAACCGAATCGAGCGTTCGTTATCCGAAACAATAACGCTTCCGACGCTAAAAAAGCACTTTTTTTCGGAGAGGTGATCGATGCTCCGATTGCAATCACTCTTACTGAATCGGATGTGTATTCAGCTGATAATTTTGTAGGACTTAATCGTCCATTGGGTATTGCGATTAAAGATTTGGGACTTACTCCAGGAGGAGTCTTTGAAGAGACAACTGACACGAATAATAAGAAGGATATGTTGCTCGTTTATTCTTCCGGATCGGGTAAGAATAAGCATATGTCGCCAGCGGGAAGTTATTATTACTTTAACGGCGCGTGGAGGGAGCTTGCGACTGGGGACGCGACTGACAAGGGGTCGGATGTGATTGATCCAGGAATGGGTATAGCGATTCGCAAATTTAAAGTGGATTCCAATCCACAAGATTCTAGCTGGGTAAATCAATGGGAGCTGCCACCACAATGAAAATGAAAAATCTTATTATTTTTGGGGCCGCATTGCTGGTCACCACGTCGGGAGCACTTGGCTCGTTTGGCGTTTCGGTCGATTTAGGTAGTTTGCAAGATGAGCTTGGCGATCCTCTTGTGGAGAAAGGTATGCTTTACCTTGTTTCTGGTGGGGCTGATGGAGTGTTTTCTCTCCCCGAAGCCGGTGCGATTATAGATCCTGGAAGTGACGATGCTATCGTCGAATCTTGGGACCTAACAGCGGAACCCTCGGAAGGTGGAGAGTATATTGTAGGTTCTGGTGAAGTTTCCTTTTCAGGATTAGCGGAAGGGAATGAGTTGGCGATTATTTGGTTTCCTAACCTGACGCAAGGCAATCAGTTGCCAGCAGACGGAGAAGCTTATGGGTTTTATCGCAGTGCTGCCGGTGGCGGTGGCGATGCCTGGATGGTCCCTACCGATGGCACGTTGTTGCATAGCTTGAAGTTCTTTACTGGAGCGTCTAATCCTCTGGTTAGCAGCAGTGATGTTCCTGCCCTGATTTCCGCCGCTTCGTTCGCAGCCGGACAAGATGCAACCCCCCCCGTGATCAACATTGCGGGCTTGACAGCGGGAGAACCAAATCCGGGAACGGCCACATTTTCCTGGACGGGTTCTACTGCCGTTGGAGGAGGGTTTTCTATTGAACGCCGCTTGCAGGGTGAAAATGATTGGTCCGAGTTGGGGTCGGTTGGAAATTTAGTTACCTCGTTTGATGATTCAAGTATCGGGCGAGGCAAGAATTACGAATATCGCCTAACTGCGGTCAATGGTTTCGGTTCGGAAACGACTGCGGCTCAGAGTATCGAAACGTTGCGGTCGACATTGGCCAATATCGCGACTCGTGGGGTTCTGGGTTCGGGAGACCAAGGTTTGATCCTTGGTTTTGTGATAAAAGGAACGGGGCCCATTGATATTTTGACGCGGGCTCAAGGCCCAGAACTGGGCAAACTGATCTCAGCTCCGACCGCGATCGATCCTCAAATGACTTTAGTTGAAACGGATTGGACTTCGGGTTCCCCAGTTAATGTAGAAATTCAGACTAATGACGATTGGGGCGATACGCAATTGGCCGAAATCAAGGAGCTCTTTGATCCAGCCACCTTCGCGCAGCCGAACACTGAGGACGCTTCTCTCGATGCAGGAATGGCACTCAGTCTGGATGGCACTCGTCTTTTCACTGTTGTCGTAACCGATAAGGGCGATGCGAACGGATTGGCGATTGTAGAAGTTTTCGATAAGAGCAGGCAATCGGTGCCGAATGACCTTCAGAATAGGCTAGTTAATGTCGCTACTCGAGGATTTGTGGGAACGGGAGATGAACGCTTGATTGCCGGTTTTATCGTAGACGGGCAAGTGGATTCAAAGTTATTGCTTAGAGGGTTGGGGCCTTCGATGGGCATAGATGGCACCATTGTAGATCCAAAAATAACGCTCTTTAGAACCGATTTTACTCAACCTGGGTTTCCTCAAATAGAAGTCGCAGTTAATGATAACTGGGAAGATGCGGCGAATTCGGGTGAGATAGCTGCTATTTCGCAGGAAGTTGGAGCAACAGAGCTGCCAACAGGAAGTAAGGATGCGATTCTCTTAGTGGATGCTGTACCCGGGTTGTATTCTTTTGTGATGGAGGGCGTTGGCGCGACAACTGGCATTGGCCTAGTCGAGGTGTTTTTAGCTGATTAACCGTTTTTAGAACTGACTTTTTTAAACCTAACTGTCCCAGTTGGGTTTTTTAATTCCCTCCGGGTAAATACCTCGGGGCTTGCCCCAGGGATGCTTTATTGTTCGGAAGCGTGCATGTTGCTTTAGCGTTTATCGATTACGAAAATACGATTAGGCAATAATTTGTTAAATTCCTGCATGTTCAGGGAAATTGATTCATTTTGCGGGATCGATCTTGAATAGTTGTTCCGATGAACCTTTCTGTTGTTGTTCCTGCTTACAATGAAGTAGAGACATTGTCTGTGCTGATAAAAGCGGTCCGAAACTGCGATGTATCTGATTTGCAGATAATAGTCGTAGACGACGCATCAACTGACGGTACGGCCGATTTGCTTAGGGACTCGTTGAGCTCTGAGGTTGATACGATCGTACATCACAAGGTGAACCAAGGAAAGGGTGCCGCTCTCAAGACTGGGATTAGGGAGGCGAAGGGTACTCATGTCATCTTTCAAGACGCGGATTTGGAATACGATCCGCAGGAATACAGGAAGCTGATTAATGGGATCGAGCGAACGGGAGCCGATGCTGCCTATGGGTCGCGTTTTCTCGGTCGCGGGCTTTCCGAAGTGAGTCCGTTTTGGCACCGGATGTTGAATGGGTTTCTTACGCTTGTTTCGAATGTCTTCACGAGCTATCGGCTCACCGATATGGAGACGTGTTACAAGCTGTTCCCTCGAGAATTTCTTCAATCCATAGATCTCGAAGAGAATCATTTCGGAATCGAACCGGAATTGACCGCTAAGGCATCGCTCGCTGGGTTGAAAATAGTGGAAGTTCCGATTTCCTATGCTCGGAGAGATTTTGACGAAGGGAAGAAAATCCGGCCGATTGACGGGGTACGCGCTTTGTATGTCATCTTGAAATACGGGCTTCGTTCTTTTAGGTAAAAAGGGTATCATAGAGAAGGAAGTTGAAGTGACGCTTTGACTGCACTTCGGAATCTGATTGCCTAGCGAATCGAAATGAAGCCGATAACCGAATTTCTCTATAAAATAACGGATCTGTTGCCTCCTGGATTGAAGGACCGCCCCCCACTTATCAATCTCCGTAACAAGCTGAGACAGCTCGAAATTGTAAGGAGAACAGCTGACTTAGTCAAAAATCCTGCTTACAAAACTGAGATTAGAGATCGAACACTGAAAGTCGTATTTGTTTCTCCAATATTCAATTCGTTTCCTTTGCTGGCAGTGTCCTTGATGGACCAGACCTATGAAAATTGGGAGTTGCTGTTCGTGCATGATGGCCCTTCGGACCAGTTGACCTCGACTGCGCGAGCGATCATCGCGAGCGATGAACGTATTCGCTTAGTGGAAACGGATAAACGAGCAAACGATTGGGGGCACACGCCGCGTCAATGGGGGTTTCGAGAAGTGGCTAAGTCGATAGAGGCTGATTTTATCGTCGTCACGAATTCAGACAATTTTCACGTGCCCGGTTTTACGGAGAAAATGTTGGAACATTTCGATGACGAAACCCATGTCGTTTTTTGTGATATGGTGCATGAATACTACAGCTGGCGTAATTTCATTACGCGGCTCGAGTATTCGTTCATCGATTGCGGCTGCGTTATGGCACGTCGCGAGACCGCCTTAGCGGCCGGTTGGAACGACAATACCTATGAAGGAGATTGGCGCTACATTGCGGACTTAATTGACCAGTGCGGGACTAAGGCGATTCGAAAGGTTAAAGCAACTTTGTTTGTTCATTCGTAATACAACGATTCTTATCCGGTTTAGAATTGACTGCCCTGTCTTTGTTTTGAACCACAAAACAAAAAAGAGTTGAAGTTCATCATCGACCTCGATTCGTGCTACCACAACGCCAGTGATTTGATACGTTTCTCGTAAATCTTGCCAACTGCTTCAGGTGAGAATCGTTCGCGAATAGTCTGTCCTGCTTGCTTTCCGATATGTTTCGCAAAATCGGAATCGTTGACGAGTTTGAGCATTTGAGACGCTGCATGGTCGCTGTGGGGTTCCGCCCAATATTGTCCTTGAGAATAGGGGCCGAAATCTTGTTTGATCTTGATCAGTTCGCAACTGACCGGGCAACCATTAGTGGAATTTAAGAATTCCGATGTGGCTGACCAATCCGTTGATATTACTGGTTTCTCTAGGAACATTGATTCTGCGACCGTAAGTCCAAAACCCTCTGATCGATGGAGGGAAACATAGGAGTCCACTGAATGCATCAGAGAGTAGACGTCACTCCTGGATAGTCTTTTGTCGATCAAGTGAACGTTGTGGATGCCAGCGAGGTCTTTCTTGAGTAGCTCAAAAGACTCCAGGTTTTGTTGTATTGAATGCGTTTTAATAACGAGGCCAATGTCTTTGCCGGCGGTCCCGGAAAACGCTTTCTTAAACGCTTTGATGATCGCCATCGGGTTTTTGCGCTCCTGGTAACTGTTCAAATCGTAGGCGAAGAGAAATAGAAACTGATCTTCAGGCAATCCGAATTTTGCTCTCTCGGTTTGGCTTGGGATTTCGAAATCGATGCAGTGCGGAATCGTTAGGACTGGCAGGGGCGATTTTATAGCGATTGCATCTCGGACGAAATTCGAAGGCGTCCAGATTTCGTCGAAATAGTCGAAATATTGAATCCAGTGATCCGGAAATTCAGGGAGTTCCCAAGCCCAGTAGGCTATGTTGCGGCGGTCTTTCCGGAAATGCGCTCCGTGATGATGGTCGATATCTCCGGATTGGGGCGCATCGATATGGAAGACATTGATGGGGTAGGTGTTTCGGCTTACGAGTCGGTTCGTGTAGGTTTTGTCCTCGCGACTTGCTAGGCAATTGACTTTAAGCGAAATCAGATTCGTTTCAATTGTTGTGGTATCTAGGGCTTTCGCAGCTAGGCGAACAGATTCGCCGATTCCGAGTTCAGCGTCGAACCAACCGACTAGATTGATCCCGATATTGCGATATCGTCTCAGGAAATCGAAATTGACCGGCGAAGTGGGCTGCGATTCGAAATCAAGAATTTTTTCGTGATTGAGGTCGATTCGCTTGATAAGCAATCGTTGGTTCTTCCTCTGCTCCCTATGCGATTTCCAAAATTGGCGGAGTTTGCGTGAAAGAAAGAACCACTTACGCGTAATGCGCCCAAGATATGCATAGGCATTGGTCCGCCAGATACCGGCGAGTTCGAATTCTATAAGGGTATCCTTTTCGGGAACATCAGGAAGGTCTTCGATATTGATTTCGAAGTCTCCTTCATCGAGTGGATAATAAGTTTTGGACTCCGCTCCGTTGGTCGTGATGCGCAAGCCTAGTTGCCCTCTTGCTTCGACTTTATCGCCTGGCGGTAGAATGGTGCCGGCTATCTGCACACTCGATATGAAGAGACCCGACTTTATTTGAAGGGACGCTTTCTCCTTAATCCAGCGACCCTTTTCGAGCGATTGACTTCCTTCGAGTCCGTTGTAGGCAAAGTGTTTATGAAGCCATTGCTTCGCTTTTGATTGATAGCTTGCTTTGATCATTTCATCTGACTTTCCGTCCAGAATCGAGAGCCAATGGCGCTCGTTGCGTTTCAATTTGGCTTCGATGATTAGCGAGCCGGTTTTCGAGAGTGTCGAGTTATATGGAAGCCAATGGGCGAACGCTTCTTTAAAACGATTCCAATCGAATACGCTTTTATCCTTTAGGATTTCTTTTAAGTAGGTCTTGGGCCAATCTGCGATCATTATTTTGGCAATACGATTGTGCCACTTTTGCTGAAAGCGCCTCATGTTTCGCTCATCCCGAAGAGAGTTTAAGCCACGTGTAGAGCTGACGTGATGTTTAACAACGCTACGGTTTGCAACGACGACGGATTTGCCTTCGCTTTGGACCTTGAAACAAAGATCGATGTCCTCGCATCCATTTTCAAATGCTTCGTCGAGACCACCCAATTGAAGGTAGAGATC
>Ga0315326_10002128_pt1 | contig 10562 bp, 14 predicted proteins | sample M180m32315metaG_FD_203457 | JGI IMG/M metagenome (GOLD analysis project Ga0315326, IMG submission 203457) | Ammonia-oxidizing marine archaeal communities from Monterey Bay, California, United States - M1 80m 32315 | ecosystem: Environmental > Aquatic > Marine > Coastal | place: USA: California... | reverse complement strand
ATATTTTAATTATTTATTCATATTATATAAATTGTATTTTCTATTTTTAGAACTTTGGTTGAACAATAAGTTTTTCAAAAAAAGTTGTTTGTAAGTTACGGAGTAACAAACTTTTATTTTTTATTAGGATCTTATAAATTGTAAATTGTATTTTTAGAACTTTGGTTGAACAACAATTTTTTCAAAAAAAGTTGTTTGTAAGTTACGGAGTAACAAACTTTTATTTTTTTAGAAAATAATATCAGTTAATATAAATGCCTCTTAAGAAGAAGTGTGTATCGTGTATTAAGAAACCAAAAACACAGAACAACTCTTTTGTAGCACCTAACATAAATAGTCGGGAATCGACTCCTAAACCAAAACCAAAATCGAGTCCTAAATTGGTCCATAAACCAAAACCAAAACAGAAACAAATTGTTCCCTCAATTATTGAACAAAAGAATGTGGAAGATCCTTGGTTAAATAATTTATCGAATAAATATTTTTCCAATGCCAATAGTCCAAAATCAAAATCAACACCTTTACCAAAACCTTCACCAAATTCAAACAGCGAAAACCTTTCTCTCGAACAGATACAAGAAAAAATATCAAAACTTCAAAAAAAACTAAAAAATTTTCCAAAACCAAACAACGGAATCCCTACTAACAATATGGTACGGGTAATGGCAGAATTAATGATCTTGACTTTGAATGCATTGGACAAGCAAAAGATAAAAAGAAAAACAATGACGAGTAGGATAAATAAATTGAAAGGTAAAAAGGTAGTTAGACGATTAAATTTTAATAAATAATATTAGTTTATATAAATGGAAATCGAAGATAAGAAGTGCGATGATACACAACCCGTTGCAAACTGGAAGTGTATATGGTTTACATTAGCTTTAGCCGGTGGTTACTGGTACCTCCCACAAAGAAACAAGTGGGTCCTTCTAGGACTCTTATATTTTCCGTACGTGGCTTTAGCTTATTACGACCATTGGTACGTGTGTAAACGTAACCTCGGACCTACGTACCTCGCCATGTTTTACCACTGGATAAAACCCCAGGAGTCCGAACAGATCGTCAAGTATAAAAACTGGTGTCCCGAAATTAGAAATAAAGTCTTTTTCATCGACATGGTCATATTACTTGGTGGTTTAGCTGCTTTACCATCGTTCCTCAGATGGAAACCGTAGTTAAAAAGAAAGATTTATTATAAAGTAAAATGAAACCTATCGTTAAATGGGTCGGCGGAAAAACGCAGATTCTTGGTAAGGTTTTACACTCTTTCCCGAAAGAAATGACTAATTACCACGAACTATTCGTAGGTGGTGGAAGTGTTTTATTATCACTTCTTTCGAGTAAAGGTATTACCGTAAAAGGTAAAGTCTACGCGTACGACAAAAATCAAAAATTAATCAATATGTATAGACAAATTCAAACCAATCCCAAAGAAGTCCACGAACATTTACTTGATCTTTTTACCAAGTACGATACACGAACCGGGACGGAAGTGAACCGTAAACCTGAAAATGAGGAAGAAGGTATGACATCGAAAGAAAGTTATTATTATTGGGTACGTAAAATGTATAACGAATTATTACCTATTACATCAATACACGCCGCAATTTTTATTTTTCTAAATAAGACGTGTTTTAGGGGTTTGTATCGAGAAGGACCGAACGGGTTTAATGTACCTTACGGACACTATAAAACAACACCTTTAGTTATACCTTTAGAAGAGCTAGTAAAAATGCAAGATCTTATAAAGAATGTTATTTTTAAATGGTGTGATTTTAGAGCCGCATTTGCACAAACCGTAAACGACGGTGATTTTATATATGCGGATCCTCCATACGCACCGTTAAGTGTTAAGAGTTTTGTAGGGTATACAAAAGATGGTTTTGGTATGGATGATCATACAAGTTTATTTGATTTATTGAAAAGTACTGATATTGATTTCGTCATGTCTAATGCAAAAGTCGATATAGTAACTAGTAATTTTAAAGATTATAAAATAGAAGATATTATAGCAAGAAGATCTATACATTCAAAAGATCCATCTTCTTATACTACAGAAGTATTAATATCAAATATGTATTAAATATGTATATTATTATAAATTATTATTAATAATTGTATTTTCTATTTTTAGAACTTTGGTTGAACAATAAGTTTTTCAAAAAAAGTTGTTTGTAAGTTACGGAGTAACAAACTTTTATTTTTTTAGTAAATATAGCGTATAGATTTTATATAATAGGTATACTTTATACATACTTACTATATAAGATGGTAATATTGGTTTAATATGTATATACTAATAATTATAATATTAATTAATAATTGTATTTTCTATTTTTAGAACTTTGGTTGAACAATAAGTTTTTCAAAAAAAGTTGTTTGTAAGTTACGGAGTAACAAACTTTTATTTTTTTAGGATCTTATAAATTGTATTTTCTATTTTTAGAACTTTGGTTGAACAATAAGTTTTTCAAAAAAAGTTGTTTGTAAGTTACGGAGTAACAAACTTTTTTATTTTTTAGATCCACCCATTTCTACAATCTCGATCTTCTAGAAATGAATGGATTTGGACGTCATATCATAACGAAACCTATATCTTTTGGTTTGATTTCCTGGTTTATTTTCCAATTCCAAAGGTAATAATGATTATTTCCCGTACCTTCGACGAACCCGTGTTTCTTCAATTCTTCTTCATCTACAGATATATTTGAACAGTTATACATATCGAAACCCAAATCACGTGCCAATATTATGGCATCTTGTAAGCAATTTCCTACGTTGTAAAAAGCATTAGCTTGTTTTATAATTTTATTATTTGGTTTCATAACGTAATCCAAACTATAAAAAGTTAGGAATTTGTCTTCTTCTTTGCTAATGTACGAATAAATTGTACCCTTTCTAGGCATAATCCAATGTTTTATGTATTCCTCGTTTATGTTTAGTGAGAGTTTGAACTTATTAAAATGATTTTGTAGCATTTTTTTAACCCTCGGTATATCGTATTCCTGCATTTCTCTGAAACGAGTTTCACCGTTTACGTGGTGTGAATGTTTGTTTACTTCACAAAACCCTAATTCGTTGAGTTTATCTGTGTGTATGAGTCTATGAAAATACGTAATTTTTGCGACGGGTGTCGGTAAAAACTTCGTGACCGTGTAAGCGGCTTGCCATATATTTTGTAAATTCATACGTCTCTTTTCTTCGTTTATAAGCATGGGTGTAAACTTAGAGTCCCTAAGTTGTTTAGAAACACACAAAAAGTTTATTTGAAGCATTCGCATAGTTTTATCGTTTACACGAATATCGAGAGGTATACCTGACATGAAAGCGACGATTTCGTTTGTATCGCTTTTTCGTATAGCTATGTTCCATTCATCTCGGTACCATGGCGGATGTATTGCCCATTCCAAAAGATCCTTCGAATACGAGTATTCGAAGGTATCGTCTTGAATGTAATTATATTTTAGGAACTCGCATAATTCGGTTAAATTACACGAACTCCATTTATAACCATCTGGAAGTTTATTTTCATCGTGTTTTAATTCTCTGGAATGGTCTATTTCACCGTCTTGTTTAAATATGACTTTATTCTGTGGAACTGGTTGTTTATTCCAAAAATCGTGTTTTTTACTCATTATTGTAATAAATGTACTTAAAGTTTTTAAACCAGTTAATTATATAAAATATGTCAACTTTAGAGCAAGATTATACTACCGTTCCGGGTCAGATTTACGCCTGTTTGTCGGTCGTAGGACCGGAAGCACCACAAAAAAACGATAAATTTGGTATTAAGATTAGAGGGGCTTTTAATACTCGTGACGAAGCTGCGAACCACGCGAAGCGTCTTCAAAAGGAAGATGCGACTTTTGATATTTATGTCGTTGATATGTATAAATGGTTGTTAATTCCACCAGATCCGACTAAAATTGAAGATGCACACTATTCAAACGAAAAGCTTGAAGAATTGATGTGTGGGTATAGAGAAAACCAGGCCGAGGCTGCCAAGATGTTTGAAGAACGTAAGCGTGATATGCAAGCACAGAAACCTGCAGGCTCTGATGCGTATTTCAAGGGTGGTGATGAAAATTCCAAATATTATACGAAACCTGATGAAGCACCGATTAGTCATCCAGCAGAAGTTTTGGAAAGACTTCAGAAAGAGAAACCTGATGTGGACATGGAAGAACTTGTTAAGGAAGCAGACGCTATTGTTGCTCAAGAAATGAAGCAAAGACAAGAACAGAGGGAAAAAGATGCGATGGAATCTATGGAAAAAGATGCAAAGGATCGTGGTTTCAATTCGATTGAAGCCATGCAAAAATTTGATTCTGAAAAGGAAAGGAGAGAAAAGGAAGATTTGGCCGTGGAAATTGAAGCTAAAAAGGCACAAGTTGAAAATTCCGTAAATGCACAGGTAAAGGAGGAAGAAATTGGCGGTGAGGAGGAAGTCTCGTCTGAAAATAAGGAAAATATTGATCCAGAAGCGTAAATTATTTTTGTTATATAAATGTAAGTATGTTGAGTATTATATTGAACATAATCACCATTCTTATTGTAATATTTTCGGTTGGTTTATTTTTACGATTGTATAGAGATCGAAAAAGTAAATCAGAATCTGAAGAACCTGTTACTGCATCAGATGTAGCAACTGACATTATGAAAGATCCACTTATTGTAAGTAGGTCGTATTTTACTGGTACTACATATGGTAGTCTTGGTACATTTGAGGGGCAACAATCAAAATCGCAACACATGTGGATAAGCGGTAAAACTATCCAGGTCTAAGAATGACTGGTTGCATGGTTTTACCCATAAAAAAACCCAATAGAAATGCTACGAATATTATAACATACCCTGTTTTATCAAGGTTCGCGAATATATCGTACTTTTCTTGGTGCATTTGTTGGTGTTGTGGGTATATTTGTTGATGAGGCGGAACGTAATAGTGTTCATCGCGTTCCGGTTCATTTTCGTTTTCGTTTTCGTTATGAAAATTATCTTGTTTTGAAAAGTCATCAGGATTGTATTCGATTGGTGTTCCAACGTCTGCTTCCATTTATATTTTTTAAAACTATTTTTTTAAGCCCGTTATTCCTCATCTGAATATTCCTCGTCTTCCTCATCTGAATATTCTTCATCGCCGTCTTCATCGTCAACAACAAAATCTTTTAGATTTCCGTTTTCGTCTTCATCTGAGTCGTATTCTTCTTCCGAATTGTCTTCTTCGTCATCAGTACAAAAATCTTCATCATCTGTCTGTAGTAAATCGACATCGGAATCGTATTCATTTTCCTTATAATCGTCCTCTACTTCTTCAAATAATTCTAATCTATCTGGTTTTTTAGATATTCTCCCAGATCGTGTTTTAACACCCATAGTCATGTTATAATTTAATAAAACAATTTTCCTTTAAGCATTTTACTCATTTATCGTTTTTATGCGTTCCCTGATATATAATTCGTCGAAATACGCTTCTAATTGTACATTAATCTTATAAAGTTCTTTTTGAACTTCTGTATCTCCTGATACTGTACTTAGACCAATTTCATCTAAATTAGCAAGGGCTCTATGTAAAGACTTTTTAGAAACATCTTCTTGGTTAATGTTATCTAATGCAAGTTTTATGTTTGCGTAAAAATCGGTGTATGCGGTCTGGTCTAGACCTGAATACTTATAGGTTTGTCTTATTAAATCATGTATTTTTTTAGTGTCTGGTTCATTCTTTATTAAGGAAGATACCATGAATATAACAATCGCTAAGAAGAGTATAGCTAGCATTCTATAATTTAGTTGTGATTTTATCTGAGAGAATATGTGTCCGGTTCATACAATTGCATTTTTTCTCTATTTTATTTTTAGAAATTTGAAAATGTACGTTTTTATTGCATACTTCACACGGGTATGAGGAAATATGAACTGTGTATGTCCTTGCCTTTTTCTTTTTTTCCAGTTTTATAATATTAAAATCATTGATTTTTACTAAATATTTTTTAATAAACTTTTCGAGTAGATCTTTTACATCGACATCTTCCATTTTATCTGGCTCTGGTTCTATTTTAACTGGTTTTCTTTCTGTATATTTTGCAAATTCTATATCCTTGTATAGTTTATCTGTTATTTTTGGTGGTAATTTATGTTTTCTTCCCCTGAAATCTTTACAAAATCCAAATTGTCTTATTATGTTAGTAGTAGAAAAACACTTTTGTGTTATTGTGTCGTTTATTATATGAAACCATACGTGATTAGAATTATGATCGCATTTCTTATTTTCACAATAAAATGAGTTTGTTGATACGAGAAAATGATTATTACTTTCGTATATTTTCGTTATTCTCGCTGTACTTTGACCCTCTAAATTTTTTCTTACAAAATCTTCTATTAATCCAAGTACTTCTTGATCCTTGAATTCATTTTTCAATTGTTCGGGTGAGAAAGTATTGTCTTGTGTTTTTATTCCTGTACCTTCGATTATTATTGGATCATCACTTTCTGTTCGTAAAGTTGCCATATGTAGCATATCAACATTTGCAACAGACTTGTTTTTTATTTCTTCTAACATGGTAAAATCACTCCCTGCTCTATACATGAATACCGGTCTATATTCTCCCTGTGTTTCTCTCCCCGTGTTATTACACTCTTCACACCCTTTTCCGGAACACTTCTCGTGTTTACCCATTTTATGAGACCATGGCATACGAAATCCACTACCTTGTGTTTTTCTAGAAGAACTTCCGTATACTGCTACATCCACTATATCATTCCAATCTTTTGAACCGTATGCTGTATTGAGTGTATTTATTATATGTTCTCTGAGAGCTAGTGCAGATGATCGGTTTACTACGAACTCTGGCCAATTTATATGTACACCCGTCTTTATAAGGTCATTACCACCTGGTTTTGGTAGTGCGTATGAAACGAGTGCATCTTTACCGCCTTTATTTTTTACCTTATCACATATAACTTGACAAATGCTTTTCACGGATTCTGGTGATAATGCTTCTTCGTCTTTATAATCGAGATCTACAAAAAAGTTATAATTTTCTGTTTTCTGTTCTACAACGTATATCTTTTCACTCGAGTTGTAGGATTCTACACATTTTTCATAAAAATCATTCAATCTATCAAATGGCACGGAAAGGACGCCTTTGTCCATGAGCACATGTGATATATTGGAGCCATGCCAGAACCCTTGTTCTTTGCACCATTGTTTAAATTTAGACATGGTTTCACTTACCAATTATTATATTTATTTTTTTATATTCATTCACTATCGTAGTGGTGTCTCCAAATTGTTCTTCTGTAAGAAACTTCTGGAAATTCTTCCTCTTCTGATAAATTTTTCTTTAAAACGAGTAATTCATAAACTTTATCTTCCTTATGTAATTCGGCGTACCTTTCTGCCTTTTCCATGGTATAACCATGTCTTTCCACGAGTAGTTCCTTAATCTGAGATAAAATATAAGACTTGGACTTCATTATTTAATACAGAAGTTTTTTCTATGGATAGAAGTCACACACGAGTAGAATTCGGGGTTATTAAGAACATTCTTAACAATCCTATCCCACTGTTTCTTCTTGTTAAATTCGGTTAGTGTTTCAAAATTCATAAAATCGTTTTCGTCGTGCGTTCGCTTAATGGGTAATTTTTGTATTTTTTTTAAATTTGTTTTTTGTTTTTCTTCGTTAAACTTTCGTACAAGTTCGTCTTGTTCTTGTTTAGTATAATTTACGTAAAATACGAAAACGTTATATTCTAATTCGACACCCGGACTTTCTTTCACAATGAACTTAAAATCCGTGTATTCACCTTTTTTAAGGTTGACGACCCCACGTGTTTCTTCGTCTAATTCACGTAAGGCACACCGTATGGGATTCGGTATTTCTCTTCGCCTGCACCCTCCGGTGACGAAAATCCAATCTTTGAATCTACGATCCCGGACGGTGAGAAATTTTGGTTTATCACCAGTAAACGATACAGGAATAGCAATAGCTTTGTATTTCTTCATTGCGCATTTGCAAGTTATAATTTAGCGAGATGATTATTCTGAGGATTCTTCCTCGCTTTCTGAATTTTCATCATTCTCAACCTCTACTTGGGTTTGCTTTACAACTTTATTTTCTTGTTCTTGTTCTTGATAAGACTGTGGTGGTGCAACTGGTCTAATATTGGATAAAAATGAAGTTATTTTACCATTAACACCCTTAACTCCTTCCATTTCTTCCTTGGTGTTTTTGAGTTCTAAATACATGTAAATAGTAGCAGCAACACATACTGCTATGGCTACAATTATTGCGGTATCACGATCGAACGTAAGCATTTTATACTGAAATGTAGAATTATGTTTTTAAGTTCGTATAATCGCACCCATGTGAACACTTTGTTCCCTGGGGCATTCGTATCCTTGTTGAGCAAATTGAATCTCCTGGAAGTGACCTTCTTTACACTCTGCATTTTGAGCGGGTTCTTGTTTGGAGTCGACGAGATGATTCAAAGTTCCGGACTTGGGATCGTATGTAATTATAAAAATAAAAGCAGTGAGAAAAACAAGTTGCCAGAACATTTATAATAACTGGCTATTTAAATTAAATTAGTTGGAATACATCAAACCACCCATACCATTTTCGATACGGAGGATGTTGTAGTTAACACCGTAGATGTCGTTACCCCACGATTCGTTGTCAGAAACGAGTCTCGCGGAATCGAGTCTACTGAAGTTGAGCGACCCAGTTGGTTGGAGTTTGGACGTATCGAGACAGAATGGTTGCAAGAACGTCGCAGTGGCAGTCGTATCCGCAGCTTGTGTGTGGTAGTAGACTGGTACCGATGTAAAGTGTGGTCGAACCGCCTTCGCATCAGTGACATCCGTACCGTTAATTTGGAGCTTGGCCTTAGAGGCAACCATACCATTAACGGCAACCAAGTATTTCATTGGGTGGTTGAAGTTGATTTCTTGCGTTTTGGCGGAAGATTTGATAGACTTTTGTGTTTGTGTGATAAGCATGTTTTGTGGTTCAGCGGACAAGACCGTGCGTTCATCCGTGTCGAGGTGGATGAATTGGGCATACACTTCCGCGTCGTCAGTCGCCGACGAACCCCACGTGATTCTCAATTCAACATCGTGGTATTGGAGCGCGACCAATGGAATCGCGGACTGAGCGTTTTCGCAAAACGAAAATTTGAGTGGGTAGAAGTATTGGTTGTTAAACTTATACTTGGAGTACGTTTGACTCGTGGTAACTGGCGCGAGTGTTCTAATAAACTCATCAGTTTGGTCATCAATGACTTGACCACCGATCAAAAGTTCAACTTTGGCGACTTTGTTAGCCCAATTGGTGATATCCGCACTTCTGTTCGAGATGTAGACATATCCGAGCATATCACCTTTACGCTCGAATCTAACGGTCGACATACCATTAGCGACTGGGTTGCCCTGGATAACCTGTCTTTCAACAGTTTGGGCGAAATTTGTGTGACGTTTGTAGTTAGATCTAAAAAAGGAAACTTCGGGTTGACCGACAAGGTGCGCATCTTGGGCACCAATAGCAACGAGTTGGGCTATACCTCCAGACATATTTTATATTATACTAAGGTTTTTTATTTTTAAGCCTATGTATAATATGAAAGAGTAAAAAATTAAAAAAATTACGATCCTGATGTAAATGTTATTGCATTCATGTATACATTCCCTGCAACATTTGATACGGTCATGAGTGCTTGATCATTTTGTTTTATAGAAACATCTGCTGTCTGGACATACCAGTTAACATTCGATAATGTTTTTGATATATTTCTATTTGCACCGTTTGCTATAAATGGTACAACTATTTGCGCGCCATTTATAAGATTTGAATATACGAGACTAGTTAGATCGCCTCCTAAAACAACAAGAGGTGATGTTCCATAACTTTTATTTTTAGCATCTATGGTTATGGTATCTGTACTGGACATTGTTGCCGTTATATCTGGATTCGTGAGTTGTATATTTTGAGATACGAGGTTTCCTGTAGCGTTAACGTTTGAACCGATTTTAATACTTTTCGTCGTAATAAATGCGTTATCGTGTAAAACTGTGTTTACTGGACCTGTAAATTGAAGAACGTTGGATGTTACGTTTGCGGTTGCATGTGCTTCGGCAACATCGTCCAAACTAAATGGTGATGCGGCGACGTGTAAAGTACCTATTGTAATGTTATCTACTGATACGTTCCCCGAAACTGTGAGTACATTCGATTCGAATACGTTAACTGTAAGATTAGCGGATGCGACTGATGGACCTATAGAGACGTTTGCCTTGTACTCGTGAATATTATCGAGCGACGAACCACCTTGTCCTCCCGAATCGTAAATCTCACCCGTGGACGTATTAAACGATAAAACGTTATTTGTAGGTGATGCGTGCGCTGGGTCGAGTTTTATAGCGTTATCGATTTTCAAAGATGCTATTGCACCTGCCGACGATTTAAGCAAAACATCACCCGCGTAATCGATTTGTTTTGTAGCGGCGATGTCAATATCACCCGCGGATGTTAAACCCGTTGTCGCGTTATTAAACGCGATCGTG
>Ga0315326_10002127_pt1 | contig 10567 bp, 11 predicted proteins | sample M180m32315metaG_FD_203457 | JGI IMG/M metagenome (GOLD analysis project Ga0315326, IMG submission 203457) | Ammonia-oxidizing marine archaeal communities from Monterey Bay, California, United States - M1 80m 32315 | ecosystem: Environmental > Aquatic > Marine > Coastal | place: USA: California... | reverse complement strand
GCCGCCGTCATTTTTATCGCGTTCGGCGTTGCCGTCATTGCCGATGCGATAGGCGCCGCCCGGCATGTCAAACTATTCAAGCGCACGGGTGTCGCGCATGCCCGCAGGCTCTTTCTTGCTGTACGCCGGCGCGATCGGATTGCAGGACAGCACGTGTTTGATATCCATCAGGATAAGTTCCTGATGTTGCTGTTCGTGGTGCAGGCCCAGTTCCAGCAGATTCCACAGATCGTCCGGAAGACGATCCTGTTCGCTTTCCGCGTCATTCAGGAAGTCGGCCATCGCGGCATCAACATGAGCGCGATTGGCCATCACACGGTCGAGCGATGGACGGGTCAGCAGGCCGCGATCCGGGCGGGCATGCTGGGGCCCGACCGCTTCGTAATAGGAATTGAACAGGAAATTAAAATCGGGATCGAATTCCGCGTATCCTGGCGTATGGGCCTTCAGGATAAACGTTTCGAAAAACTAGGTGACGTGCGCAAGGTGCCATTTCGTCGGACTGACATCCGGCATCGACTGGACCTGCTGGTCCTCGGCCGATAGCTGCGATGCGATCTGTTCGGTGCGATCGCGTATCTTCCTGTAACGGACGATATAGTCGTCGTAATTGGGGGCGGATCGAACGGCGGAAATTTTTAGCGCGTGTCGACGGCTCGGTTGGCATGTCTGATCTCGTTGGCTGCCAGGGCGGTGTCGCCACCGCGTCCGGTCTGCCATCTAAGCCGGTGCACGATCGCTTTCGTGACGCCAGCCTAGTGCGCCCCGGATTCCGGAACAACCGTCCGTCCGGCCAGCGCCGGAAGGCTCCTGCAAAATCTGCCGTCCTGTGAAGGCGGCCGGTGCCTCAGGCGGCAGGTGCCCTCAGGCAGTGGTGTCGACCTGGTCGCCTGGCCCGGTGTCCCTGGGGACTGCCTTGGCAATGCCGACCTTGGCCGGACGCAACAGCCGGTCGTGGATGACGTAGCCGGTCTCGATGACCTGCATCACCGTGCCGTTATCAGCATCCGGTGTCGGGATTTCGAACATCGCCTCATGGAACTGCGGATCGAATTTTTCGCCCATTGGCTCAATCTTCTTGATGCCGTGGCGCTCCAGTGCGGAAAGCAGATCTTTCTCGGTCAGGGCGACGCCTTCGATAAACGCCACCAGCGCTGCACCGTCGGGATCGCCCTCTTCCGGGATGGATTCAATGGCACGGCGCAGATTGTCGCCGACCGACAGCATGTCGCGGGCGAAATTGGCAGCGCTGTATTTCAGCGCGTCTTCGCGGTCCTTCTGGGCCCGCCGGCGCAGGTTTTCCATGTCCGCCAGCGTCCGCAGCAGCTTGTCTTTCAGGTCGGCAATTTCGGCTGCCGGGTCCGCTTCGGCAGCGGCGGCATCCTCGTCGTCGGCTTCTTCCAGTTCGGCGGCGGCGACTGCCTCTTCGATCGCCATGTCTTCCGCCGTGGGGTCTTCTGCCTCCTGGTCTGTTCCGGGGCCGGCATCGTTTGCAGCTTCGGGCGCCGCTTTCGGTGTTTCGCCGTCTTTGTCCTGTTCGTTCACAATTTCGTCTTTCTGTTCGTATTGTACCGACCGTCCGGATTGTACCGACCGTCCGGAATTTCTGGGTCGGAGCTATAGTTCTATCCGATCAGCCGGTCGATCACTTTCGCTGTATAATCAACCATGGGAATGATCCGGGCATAATTCAACCGGGTCGGCCCGATTACCCCGATCGCACCGACGATGGTCTGACTTTCGCCCTTGAACGGCGCGACCACAAGCGAACACCCGGCCTGATCGAACAGGGTGTTTTCCGCCCCGATGAAAATCTGCACGCCGTCGGCGACATCGGTGACGTCGAGCAATTTTACCAGCAGTTCTTCGGTTTCCAGCGCCTGGAACAGCCCGCGCACGCGTTCCAGGTCCTGGACCGCCGAAATCTCGTCGAGCAGCCGCGACTGGCCCTTCACGATCAGCGTGCCGCCGGATCCGTCATTGCCGTCCCCGGCCCCTGTTCCGGCCCAGGCTGCGAGGCCGGCGTCGATCAGGCTGGCCGTAATCTCGTCGATCTGGGCGCGGCGCTGTTCGATTTCGCCCGCAATGGCGCGGCGCGCGCCGTCGATGGTCTTGCCCGCCAGCCGGGCATTCAGATAATTGCCCGCCTGGACCAGTGCCGAGGGCGGGGCGCCGGGCGGCATGTCGATGATGCGGTTTTCGACGAATCCGTCATCCGTCACCAGCACGGCCAGTACACGGCCGTCGCCGAGATTGACGAATTCGATATGCTTGAGCGGCCGGGCGGTTTTCGGGGCGACCACGATCCCGGCGCATTGGGCGAGGCCCGACAGCAGCGACGTCGCCTGGCCCAGCGCTTCGTTCAGGTTGGTGCCGTGATTGATGCAGCGGGCCTCGATATTTTCGCGGTCTTCGGTGCTCAGATCGCCGATTTCCAGCAGTCCGTCCACGAATAGCCGCAGCCCTGCATCGGTCGGCAGGCGCCCGGCCGAGGTGTGTGGCGCATAGAGAAGGCCCATATCTTCGAGGTCCGCCATCACGTTGCGGATGGTGGCCGGGGAAACCGGCATTTTCAGCCGGCGCGACAGCGTACGCGAGCCGACCGGATCGCCGTCGGCAACATAGGCCTCGACAATCTCGCGGAATACCTCGCGCGACCGTTCGTTCAATTCGCTGATGATGCTGGAATTCGGACTATTCATTTTTTCCCCGAAACGCCCCGGGAATGTAGTGTTGGCCAGCATTTTGTCAATCTTTGCGGCAACACCGGTGCGCTAAAAAGCACAATATAGGCGGCGTGTCGGTGACAGACCGCTTTACGCCGCCGCCCGGCTTGGATAGCTTGCGGCCACTTTCCGAAACAGGAGAAACACATGCGCCCGTCAGGCCGCTCCCCCGACCAGATGCGATCCGTTACCTTCGAAACCGGTTATACGTCCTATGCCGAAGGATCGTGCCTTGCGAAATTCGGCAATACCCACGTGCTGTGTAACGCGACCGTCGAAGAGCGCGTACCGCCGTGGATGCGGAATTCGGGCCGTGGCTGGGTGACGGCCGAATACGGCATGCTGCCGCGATCCACTCATGACCGCACCGACCGCGAAGCCGCCCGTGGCAAGCAATCGGGCCGGACCCAGGAAATCCAGCGCCTGATCGGGCGCTCGTTGCGCGCGGTGGTCGATCTTGAAGCCCTTGGCGAACGCCAGGTCCGCCTCGATTGCGACGTTATCAAGGCCGATGGCGGCACGCGTACCGCTTCGATCACAGGCGCCTATGTTGCGCTGAAAATCGCCACAGCCGGGCTGATCCGGTCCGGATTGCTCAAAACCGATCCGGTACACATCTCGATCGCGGCGATTTCCTGCGGTATTTACCAGGGAACGCCGGTGCTCGATCTCGACTATGCCGAAGATTCCAACGCCGAAGCGGATGCCAACTTCGTGTTGACCGGTGCGGGCGGAATCGTCGAGATTCAGGGCACCGCCGAGGCCGACCCGTTTTCGGAAGAGGCCTTCCTGCAGTTGATGGAGCTAGCCAAAAAAGGCGTTGGTGAACTGACGACGGCACAATCCATGGCGCTCGCAGAATAAGCGCGGGACAGGACGGGGAGCGACAGACGCTGATGGCACGGCCCTTCACCGAACAAAAGCTGGTTATCGCCAGTCATAATCCGGGCAAGGTCCGGGAGATCGAAGAGCTACTCAGCCTCTGGTCAATAGAGGTTGTTTCGGCATCGGAACTAAATTTACCCGAGCCTGAAGAAACCGGCCTCACATTCGTTGCGAATGCGAAACTAAAGGCAGATGCTGCAGCGCTCGGTGCGAATTTGCCGGCTTTGGCCGACGATTCCGGTCTCGCGGTTGATGCGCTCGATGGTGCGCCAGGGATCTACTCTGCCCGATGGGGCGGCGAGGCCAAGGATTTCGATATGGCGATGGCGCGGGTCAACACGGAAATTGGCGATAATCCGGACCGTGGCGCCCGGTTTGTCTGCGCCCTGGCGCTGACCTGGCCGGACGGTCATTCGGAAGTGTTCGAAGGAGATGTGCGCGGTACGCTGGTTTGGCCGCCCCGCGGTCCCAAAGGGTTCGGCTATGACCCGATGTTCCTCGCCGAGGGCGATACCGGCACCTATGGCGAGATCGACCCGGCCCGGAAACACGAAAACAGCCATCGTGCAGTGGCGTTCAGGGCGCTGATCGACGCCTGCTTTCCTACGGTTTCCTGACAGGGCTCGGCACCGGATGGCGTCCCCCGACACGGCAATGACGACGGCGGGTGACGGTGTCTCTCCGCCGGGCGCGGTGCCGGGCGGCTTCGGGCTCTACGTCCACTGGCCGTTCTGCGTTTCGAAATGCCCATATTGTGACTTCAATTCCCATGTGGCGGACGCCGTAGACAATGTCGTCTGGCGCGCCAATCTGTTGGCGGAGCTTGATCATTACGGTATCAAAACAAAAGACCGGCGTTTGGACAGTGTGTTCTTCGGCGGCGGCACGCCGTCGCTCATGCCACCGGATATCGTGGCCGCCTTGCTCGACAGGATCGGCGACTACTGGGATGTTCCCGATACCCTTGAAATCACGCTCGAAGCGAACCCGTCTTCGGTGGAAGCCCGGAAATTCGCCGATTTTCGGGCAGCGGGCGTAAACCGGGTCTCAGTCGGAATACAGTCTTTCGACGATGCCGCGCTGAAGTTTCTCGGCCGGGCGCATTCATCCGCCGAAGCGCATCAGGCCATTACGATAGCGGAACAATCCTTTGAACGTGTGTCTTTGGACTTCATCTACGCGTTGCCCGGCCAGACCCTGAAGGCATGGAAGGCGGAACTCGAAGCCGCCCTTGCGTGCGGCACCGGGCACCTGTCTCTGTATCAGTTAACCATCGAAAAAGGCACGCCGTTCTACGTTGACCACCGAAACGGGGATTTTAGCCTGCCGGATGACGACCTGGCGGCTGATTTATACGAATTAACGGCGGAAATGACCTCCAATGCCGGGTTATCAGCCTATGAAGTGTCGAATTATGCTAAAATGGGGCAGGAAAGCCGTCATAACCTGGTTTATTGGCGTGGCGGCGACTATATCGGGATCGGTCCGGGGGCCCATGGTCGATTGACCCTGACAGACGGATGCCACATAACCGAACAGGTTCCGTCCCCTGCCGGGTGGACGACCGCGGTATACGCCGACGGGCACGCAACCCGTGTCTTCGCGGAAATTCCGCCGACTGACCGAGCGGACGAACTTTTGATGATGGGGCTGCGTTTGACGGACGGTATCGACCGGGCACTGTTCGGGCGGATCACGGGTGTACCGCTCGATCAATGCCTGGATCTGGTAAAGGTGGCGGCCTTGACCGACGCCGGTCTGATCGAGGCCGATGGGCGTGGTATACGGGCGACGGCTGCGGGTATTCAGCGTTTGAACGCGGTAATCGGGGCTTTAGCGGCGTGACTCGAGCGGTAACGTCTAATTTGTGAGCGATTCAAAGCTTTCACGGGCCGGATCGACGATTTTGTTCTCATTTGGCCCGACTTCGCGCACTTCAAGGCTCCGTTCGGCGGTGCCATCCGTTAAAAACCGAAATAATCCGCCAATACCGGCGAAGCCCGATTCCGATGTGAGCGTGTCGCGATCGAATCTTGCCCCCCCTTCCTGTGACCCCAGGATGGCGGCGAGGGCTACCAGGTCGTATGCGGTCTGGCCCAGCGGATGGGGGGCGGATTTGAACATGGCACGAAAATTGCGGTCGAATTCCCGCACCGATCCGGCAGGCGGTGCCGCAAACCAGCTTCCCACCAGTGACGGCTCCCGTCCGGTGCCCTGCGCGGCCCAGCTGGCAAGGCCCAGAATCCGGACCTTCTTCGAATCGATATCGAAGTTGCCCAGTTGAGCTGCCATGTTCACAAGCTCCGATCCGCTCGCGGCGACAAGCAATGCATCGAACGCCACCGGCCCGAACGTGTCGAGAATATCGAGCCGTGCAAGCGCACGTTTTGAAATTTCGTCCTCGCGACCGGCCAGCGCCCTCTTTTGCGCCAGAAGCGCCGCCCGGCGGGTGCTGTAATCCCCGATAACCCGAACTGCCTGCACGATTTCGTCCGTTGACGGTCCGTATTCGCGGCTGCGTACCAGTTCCACACCAGCATTTGCGGCGGCCTGGAGCGCGGCATCCAGCGCGCGTGCGCCAAACGGGCCGGACGGCACCAACACCCCGAGGCGCCGAACACCGCGCCGTGCAGCGTAGCCAATCACGCGGTTTATCTGCGATTCCGGCAACAGGCCAGACAAATAAACGCCGGGTTCGGCGACGTCGCGGTTGTTGGAAAACGCCATAATATTCACGTTCGCGTTTTGCACCACAGGGGCGCCGCCGCGGACCGCATCGGAAAACACCGGGCCGATGACCAGTTTGACGCCGTCTGCCACGGCTTTTTCGGCTGCGGCTGCGGCACCGTCGGCGGTGCCCGCCGTGTCGTAGGGGCGAAGCGCAAAATCGCCGTCCGCCACTTCAAACAGAGCCAGCATCGCGGCATCGAGAACGGCCTGACCCAACGCAGCGCGCGGCCCGCTCAGCGGCAGAAGGATGGCAACGCGAGTTTCCTGAGCCATGCCCGGCGGCGGTGTCAGCGTAATAGAATCTGCGTCTTCGGCAGATGCCGCCGGGGACAGGGCTGGGTTTGGCACGGCAATCGTGGCCGGCGCGCGCGCGACGCCGGGCTCACCCAGCAGCGGCGATTCAACCCGGGACGGGGCGCCTGGTCCGGTCAGCGGGCCTGCACCTACCGTGTTGCGTCCGCCGCCGGTTCCCGTATTCTCGCAGCCGGAAAGCGCCAGCGCCGCCAAAACGGCGACCGCTGCCCCCATGGCCCGGCTGGACCGCCGGGAAAGAGGCGCGCGGGCGCGGGACGGAAAACTGCAACTGCCGGGAAATAGCCTCATCGATGGTTCCGATTTCTGACGATATGAACACGGGCGCGCAGGGTAGCCATGGCCGTGGGCCAAGTAAACGCAGCACCGGTAAACGCGCCGTTGCGCCGGGGTTGTATATTGTATCGACGCCCATCGGCAATCTCGGTGATCTGTCGCCGCGGGCGATCGATATTATGTCCGCTGCAGATTTGATCGCCTGCGAAGACACCCGCGTGACCGGCCGCCTGCTTAAGCTCCACGGTATCGATACAAGGATGACCCCCTATCATGATCACAGTTCTCCGGCTTCGCGCGATTCCCTGATTCAACGCCTGAAAGAAGGCGGAACCGTGGCAATGGTATCCGATGCGGGCACGCCGCTGATATCCGATCCCGGATACCGGCTGGTGCGCGATGCGGTCGATGCCGGCAGCATGGTGACCGCGGCCCCCGGTCCATCATCGCCGCTGACGGCGCTCGTCCTGTCGGGCCTGCCGACGGACCGCTTTTTCTTCGCCGGATATCTGCCGTCGAAAGACAAGGCGCGGCGCGACATCCTGGCAGAGGTTTCAGGGCTGCGGGCGACGCTGGTTTTCCTGGAATCGCCAAAACGTCTTGCCGCCTCGGTGGCGGCAATGGCGGACGTTCTGGGCGACCGTCCCGCTGCCGTGGCGCGCGAAATGACCAAGCTGCATGAAGAAGTTCGGCGCGGTGGGCTGGCCGAGCTTGCCGCGCAATACGCCGCCATGCCGGCACCCAAGGGCGAGGCCGTGGTTGTCATCGGACCGCCCGGCATCGACGCGGCAGCACCTGCAGACATAGACGCGCTGCTGACCGACGCAATGGCAACGATGAGCGTGCGCGATGCTGCGGCGACGGTTGCCGCCGCCATCGGGACGCCGCGCAAAGAGATTTATTCCCGCGCGCTAGCAGTCGCCCGCAATGCGGCCGAGCTGGAAAATGATACCGAATGAGCGGCGCCAACGGGAAAAGCGGGGCGGCCCGGCGGGTGCGGATCCCGGCAGGCGAAATCGATCTCGCCGCGTGCCGCGGCGGCGTGGTGGCCTTTGTCGAGGTCAAGGCGCGGGCGACATATGCGCAGGCTGCCAGTTCGGTCTCACCCGGCCAGCGCCGCCGTATCGTCCGCGCAGCGGCACATTACATTTCGGCAAATCCCCACTTCGCCGCGCTGACCCAGCGCTTCGATGCGATGCTCGTCGTGCCGCGCAAATGGCCGCACCATGTAATCAGTGCTTGGCGCGAATCAGGCGATTAGGCACATTCAGCTGTAGGCGAATACGGCAGCTTCGACGCAGTACGAGCCCTGTAACCGGGCAGCCTCATATGTGCCGAAATTCACCCGGATAGATATCCGTTTAAGACGAATACCGGTCGGAGAATATTTCGAAATGGCTGAAAGATCTTTCACGTCTGTTGTGGTCGCGCTGTCTGTTGCGGCCATCTTGGGGTTGTCACTTCAGGGCTGTGTCGGCACCGTCATTGGGGTCGGTGCGACGGCCGGGACGGCGGCGATGGAAGAGCGCAGACTGTCCGGCGCGGCGGATGATACGGCGCTTCGTCTGCGCATAAATGCGCTATTGTCGGACAAGGACGAACGTCTATGGCGCAAGGTCGGCATGCAGGTCTATATGGGCCGGGTGTTGCTGACCGGCACCGTCGAGACACCGGAGATGCGTGCCGAGGCCGTGAAGCTGGCGTGGACGGCCGAAGGTGTAAAAGAGGTGATCAACGAAATCCAGCTCGCCGGCCCGGCCGGCGCCACCGGCTTTGCGCGCGATACGTGGATTTCGACCCAGCTTAAATTGGCGCTGCTTTTCGACAAGCAGGTAGCGTCGATCAACTATTCGATCGAAACCGTGGCGGGCACCGTCTACCTGATCGGGCTTGCCCAGGACCAGCGCGAGCTTGACCGTGTGATGAATCACGCCCGCGGGCTGTCCTACGTGAAAAAAGTGGTAAACTATGTCCAGATCAAAAGGCCGTCCTCAAACCCGTCGTGACATCACCAGTGACACCGCGTACCGAAGCTGAAGACATTCTCCGTGAAATCGGAAGCCGTGCCGACGCAGATATAGATCTCGCCGGGGCGGCCCTGGCGCTGGCTTCGCTTGGCCGTCCCGGTGTGGCATTCGCCAGGTACCGCGATCATATCGACCGGCTTGCCGATGATGTCGGCGAGGCGCTCTCGGACGGCGGCGGGTTGGTCCCGGCGCTCAACCGGGTGATGCTTGACGAGCACGGCTATCACGGCGACATGCTGACTTATGACGATATCCAGAATGCCAATCTGATGCGCGTCATCGATCGCAAGAAGGGCCTGCCGGTGGCGCTCGGCATCCTGTATCTGCATGCCGCAAGAGCACACGGCTTCGACGCCGACGGTCTGAACTTCCCGGGCCATTTCATGATCCGCACCGGTGAAGACGGCGCGCGTCTGATTATTGATCCGTTCAACGAAGGCATCGAACGTTCGGCCGCGGATCTTCGCGAATTGCTGAAAGCGACCGCCGGGCTCGACGCCGAACTGGTGCCGGCCCATTACGAAGCGGTCGGCAACCGCGATATCCTGATCCGCCTGCAGAACAACATCAAAGCCCGCTACGAGCGTGCGGGGCGGCCCGAAGACGTATTGCGTGTGGTCGATGGCATGCTGCTCTTTGCGCCGGAAATGATGGCCCTGTGGCGCGAAGCCGGTGTGATCCATGCGCGTCTCGGTAATCTCCGCGCGGCGATCACCGCGTTCGAGATGATCGTCGACCGGGCCGACAGCGACCCGGCCCGGCACGACGCCGCAAGTATTGTTCAGAAGCTGAAATCGCGGCTGAACTGACGACGCCAGGTCTAAAATCTCGCGTTCCGAAGCCTCAAAAACGATTTTTCGACTGCGAAATGTAGTCTTCTGGCCATTAAAATCGACAATATCGTGTAGAATGTGACGAAAATGATAAATTTGGGGCAAAAAGATGCCCTTTCGCTGTCATATAAGTATTTATTAGCCATATTCGCAGCTGGAATCACGGTCATATGCGCCAAATAGAGGCTGTAGGACAAAACGGCGACCGGCCGCAGCATTGGGGTGGCCAGCAGGCGGAGCGCGCCCCGGTTTTCGCCGTCCGCGCCGCTCTGGAGCAGCAGCGTGCCCAGCAGAATTGCCCAAACCCAGCGGCGAGCACAAGTTGGAGGGCCGTCCGGTCGAACGCGTCGATGTGGTCGAGCAACGGCGCCGCCAGCCACTTCCAGCCGATGGCAGCAACACCCGCCCAAAAGATTGCCGCGCCGGCACGCGGATCGGCCATCCAGCGCCACCGGTCGCGGTCGCGCCACAGCAGGGCGACCAGCATGCCGGCGGCAAGCCCGTCAAAGGCCTGGTGGAACGGGCTGCGCAACGTGCGGAAGAACGTCTCGTAATCTGCAATCTCGGCGCCACCCGCGATAAGGTTCAGCCGAAACGCCATCGCTTTCATCTCTATGCTGTTTTCATAACCACCCGCGCGCCGGTAGGCCGTGACATCGCCCCTTGGATGGAATGTGCGCGCCGGGACTTTAAGCCGGGCTTAAGTTTGCGTCGGGCTTGAAGCGTCTTTGCGGCGTTTTAGCGCGGCATTCGAGCTATTTTACGAGGCGGATTGCGG
>Ga0315326_10002119_pt1 | contig 10589 bp, 7 predicted proteins | sample M180m32315metaG_FD_203457 | JGI IMG/M metagenome (GOLD analysis project Ga0315326, IMG submission 203457) | Ammonia-oxidizing marine archaeal communities from Monterey Bay, California, United States - M1 80m 32315 | ecosystem: Environmental > Aquatic > Marine > Coastal | place: USA: California... | reverse complement strand
GTCTGGAAGCCATCTACTTAAGTTAAGTAACGTACCCGTCCACAAGACATCAATCGCTATCGGATCAACGTAGCATCCTGTGCAAAATTCTCTTTCTTATCGTAGGGAAAGAAATCTTTTGCTAAATGATGGCTCAGCGCTCGAGTATACGCGCGTTGAAATGCTGCCTCACTGGTTTCCGTAGAGTGCTTAGCGCCATTTTGAGGGAACGTGAAATCATAAGTATTGCCCTGATAGGCCACTTTTCCGTCATCCACGATATCATAAACCGAAGTGGTAACTGTCGCGCGACCTTTATAAAGCGTTGGTCCGTCCCGCAAACTATAGGATTCAATGTCCAAGAGCACCACAACATCGGCGTTCACACCTCGTCCAACTTCAACATAATCGAGTTCATTCCAGTTATTACGGTCAATCCAGTTTGCCACTTCTTCCATGGGCACAATTTCGATATCGGCAACTCGTTGTTTCAAAAGCTTGGCCGTCTGTTGTCCCACCAACCCTGCAGGAGAGTTTGGACCACTTGCTGGTGACGATGAATTACAAATCACCGCTACCCGCTTGCCCGTTAATCCCTCGTATAACGCGTCAACTTTGTCGCCCTTAATCACATACAACGCATTAGAAAACAGCGTCCGACAGCCCGAAAAACTGCTGAGTGTACATGCGACGAGTAATAAAACACCAATTTGTCTAATCCGTGACATTTTCATTCCATCCTGCGCTAAAAAATAAGACGCCGTACAACCCAGTCTAATAACGTGAGTGCCAACCAACTTACTAAACAAACAAGTAACCAATTTTCATTTAAACTAACCACCACCCACTTGCCTCGAATCGCAGTTAACAAAAACCACGGCACCGTAACGATGCAGGCCAAGGCAAGTAAAAACCCACCAAAATTAACTCGAGCAGAATTGGTAACTTCACCGTTCATTAAATACGACCACGAAGTTGTCATTCCACAAGCGGGACAAGGAAAGCCTAGTTTTTCTGGAAAAAAACAAGGAGCTAACCCAAGTTGTTGATGCGTCCCCATACCTGCAGCAGCGGGTTGTAAGTTAGCAGCGACCGTGAGAACCGTTGCCATTGCTATCGCTGTAGCTGCAAAGAATAGTCGGTGATACCAAGGATGCCTGCCCAATGTTTTCTACCATAGCCAGAAAGCTCAGAATTCTACCAACATCAACGCCCACAACATACTAAGAAACGAGCATTCGAAGCAATAGCATTCATGGCGCTCAATCAAACTGTGGGCTATTATTATTTTGAAGTAGCAAAGCCAACGTCAGGATTGCACATTTCCGAGAGGAGGAGATCGCTAATTCGTCGGTATGCCAGTAACCCCTTAGATGCTTAAAATAACCATCGCAATGACCACTTTTAGAGTTTGGGGGGCCGACGTTTTGGAGGTGGCTTTTTGATCATCCGAGCAGCATCATTTGCTGCTGCGGGATTATTGTTCCCATTTCCTCCATTGCCCTGCCGAGGCGGCGCCAAATCCGTAAACGAATCCTGCCATCGCCATCCAATCGGGTTTGCCAGTTCACGCTCGGCCAACAGAGCCCATGGCGTTCCGGGATGCTCTTGAGCAACTCGGTTTAATAATTCCGTTGCTTTTTCTGCGGCTTTAGAATACTGACTACCAACACTAATTTCGTTGGCGGGAACCAAAGTCCACGTGTTGTTATTATCAGCGCTCACCTTTAAACCTCGCTTTGCCGCGGCGAGCATTGCATTATATGTTTCGGTGCGAACTTTAGTAGCTAACACTCGCCCCAATGCTAAATCATACGCCGCTTGCCAACGCAGTGATTTTTCAGCTACACGGTCGGAGATACCAATTTGCAGGATTTGATAAATGCCGTTAATTTGCGGTTCAAGTTGAGCTGCCATTTTCTGCGATTCCGATAATTCGTTTGCGAAAGAAGCCTCGTCGCGTTTAACAAACTTCAACCTCGGATCTTTCATCGGCGTACTCCACGACAACTGGGCTGCTTGGATTAGCGAACTACGCATTTTACTAGCCTCGATACGTCGTCCGTATTCGTGATAGGACACATAATCAGGCCGATAATCCCTCATAATTGTGGGATCAAAAAAGTGCTCCAAGTGAGAAGAAAAGTTAGCCACTTCTCGTTTGCTGACTGCACGGTTTACATTTCGATTCGGATGCACTGCAAAATAAATACCACCAGTTTCATAACAGAGTCGCGTGAGTGCCCAAGGGCCAAATCCAGAATCAATTGGATCCTTGTCTTCCCGCTCTCCGGAAAAATGCAATTTAATCCGTTCGGGCATCGCCGATTCAGGACCCTGATTCACTCGGCCCCACTGTGGAGTTTGGTCATAGGTCGGATCTGGATCGACCCATTTCACCATCGTCTCTTGACGTCCAAATGGGGCAGGGATGCCTACCACATAAATTGGGACTGCCAATTTTTGACATAACCGTACGGTCTTATCAACGTGCTGCTGGTCCTCGCCGGCTTCGTCTGACACAACAACAACCATAACGTTACGTTTGGGTTCGCCGGCAGCATCCACTTCTCGATATTTACTGTGGCCATTAACCGCCCTAAAAACGGCTTCGAACGTAAGCTCAACACCGGAATCATCCTGGGCAATTGCACGGACTGCTGATTTGATTTCATCTAAATCGTCCGAAGGTTCTTTCATCATGGTCGACACGTTTTTGCCGAAGGCCATAATTTGTGTCAATAAAGGTTTTGATGAATGCGTGGTAAATGCTTCGTTCTCTGCCGCTTCTAGAATCCCTAGTTCCGTATAGATATTATCAAAACGGTCATGAATCTGTTCACGCTGGCGAGCTAGGCTGCCTGACTGATCAAACAGCCAAATAACCAACGTTCGACGCTCTTCTAGCGATTGGAGTATTTCGTGAGTAATTCGATCCACAGCGCCACTAGCGCCGGTTGTGCCCTCACCGACAGCGCCTCGTACTGTTAAATGTTCGGAAAACTGTAGACCTGTTGCCTGTACAACCTGATTATTCAACAATATTTCGGCAACTTCGACATCCGATGGATCCGCTGGATTAGGAATTTCTGAGACATCGGATATGACAGCGGCTTGCGACAGTGCCATTTGCGTTCCAAGGTCACTATTTGCACCCACTTCAGCCATCTGCTGATCACTAAAGTGTATCTGTTCGGGTGGCTCCGCTTCGGTAACTTCACTTATATCAACCGACGTCGTCGTTAATATAATTTCGTCATTATCCGAAGCGTTGATCAATGGCCACAGCCCCAGAGCAATTAGAATGGCAACGTGAATTAAGACGCTTGTGATGAAGGCCGAAGAATCGGAATCAAAAGGAGTTTCCGTTTCTCCGGTTTGCTTCTGCCACCATTGGGAAAGCTTGGATTTTCTAGTCACGTCTACACTCCTCACGAAAGGCCGTTTCCTATGAGTCATTGCCCATATATTAAATCGGCGCTGTATTCTGCCTGTCCGTCTATTATTTTCTCTAAACCTAAAAAAATCAACACAACACTAACGTTTTATAGCATTAATCGCACTACCACTAGAACGACCTGCGGATGATTTTGTACCCATTTTAATGATCACAGCCCACCTTATCAGAGCTCAGCATAACATTACCTGAGTAACCGTTTTAGCCTAGAATAGGTTTAAGCAGCTATATGGGGCAGGGCAGTTAATTGTTTAATTTGACCCATCGCTGAAATTGTCCTACTATTGAACATGAAGAGTAACGACCTAGCGGAAATCCTCTAAACTAAGTAAATTCTCTCCGTAAAGACAATTAGTATTGATTGACAAAATCATCACATATCGTCAAAACGCGAGAATGATTTTTCCATAACTACCGAACATACAAGGTTTCTAACGCATCAAGATTTTCAAGGCTTCAAATCTATGACAAAGTACTATTCTCCGATACGTCTCTTAATTGCATTGTTTATTGGAATATTGTGCGTTTCCTCGGCAAACGCACAAAACGAAAATAAATCTGACAAAACGACTCCTGCCATTGAGAATCTCGCGCTAAAAACCAGCGATGGTGTTCTGTTATCTGCTAAGTACTTCCCCGGCACTAAGGGTAAAGACGCAGTACCAATCATCATGCTGCACAGCATGATTAATAAAACATCCACTGGCGCTACCTACTATAAACTTGCTAGTGATATCCAAAAATTCATGGGACACGCCGTGATAGTTCCAGATTTACGTGGGCACGGAAAATCTACCAAGCGAAGCAACCCAATGGATCCCAATAGCAATATTACGATCAATCCTGACAAATTCACCAAGGCCGATTTTGCAACGGTTGGAAAAGATATTGAAGCATGTAAAAAGTTTTTGATGGATAAAAACAACAAAGGCGAACTCAACATCGAGAAGCTATGCGTAATCGGCTCAGACGTATCCGCCATCGTGGCACTCCACTGGTCAATTTATGATTGGAGCCAACAGTCCAACGTATTAATCAAAAACGGGCAAGATGTCAAAGCTCTGATTCTTTTGACTCCCGTTCCTTCCTATAAAGGGTACAGTGCTCAGCAAGCACTCAACCATGTTGTCATCCAGCGAAGGCTGAGTATCATGATCGTTGCCGGCAAGTTAGACATCAAATACTACAGTGACAGCAAACGCATTTACAATCAATTAGCACGATTTCATCCGGACAAATTTGAAGATGAAAAAGACAAACTCAAAAATGGGACACTCTTTGAATATGGTCTTAATACAGCTAACCAGGGCTCTGGGATACTTTCCGTGTCAAATCTAAGGCCAAATCCACGTGATCTAATCGCCAACTTTATTCGCGCACGCCTCGAAAACCAAGACGGCTACATGTGGAAGAATCGCAATAGAGCCGCCGAATAATCGATATGATTGCTGCAATCAATCGTGAACGCTGCTTATTCTCTGCTACAGCAATTAAGACCCTAATCTTTTGTCGTTAAATCTGCCGAACTTGATAGTGCTGAAGACCCTTTTCGAATCGGTTTGTCATCGACCTTTGCACAAAAGGTAGGGATCTATCGTCGGCAAACTGTTTAATTTAACAACAAAACATGTATAGGTACAAACGATGCTAACTCACAAACATTGGTTTGTGGGTATGGGCATCCTGATCGCGGGAAGCTTGGCAGCAATGCCTTTTCAGCGGCACACCATGGACGGTGATTCGAACTCTCAGGAACTGTCCATATCTCCCAACCTAAACGCACTTACCGTTAACTCGGTGACCGAACATCCACTTCCGTTACCCGCAGGATTGCTTGATTCCGCGGCGACTGCCTCTATCTACACCACCGGTGAAACAAACGCAGAGCATCGCGAACAAAAACAAATTGCACCACCTGACGTGGAGCTCATGCCAGCGCCAATCCCACAAATGGGTAGCCATTTTCCACGGTCAGACCTACCGTTGATCAATGCGTCAACTCAGTTAGCTAGCCTACCCAACACCAACGATATACCACGCATCATCACACAACATCAGGTTCGCAATGGAGACACGCTTGCTTCGATAGCTCAACACTATCTCGGTGCTGCTCATTTCGCTGATTGGATTTACGTACAGAACCGCCAGTTAATTCGGAGTCCACATTTACTACCCATCGGTACGGAAATAAACATCCCCGCCAAACCTAAAGCAGGGCAGTTTGAGCGATTTGATTTTTCACCAACAGCCGAGCAACAATCGCCGTTGCTCAACAACTCAAAAAAACCGATTCCACCAGCTCCCTCAGTGCCACATGATGACAGCTACGAGCTACAACTTAATCCGAGCACGTCAGCTAATTAACTCAATGCTCATGTGGAGTTGCTACTAGTCCTTCTTCCACGTTAAGCGGTGGAAAAACAACAATGTCGGCGCGGCGATAAAGATCGAGCTGTATGTCCCAGCAGCCACCCCAATAACCAATGCGAAGGCAAAACCGTGGATACCCGAACCACCAACAACATACAAGATAATCACCACAATCAATGTGGTCAAAGAAGTTAGCAACGTTCGATTTAAAGTTTGATTGATACTCTTATTTAACATCAATTCAGTTAAATCATGGCTCTTGCCGCGAACTTCTCGAATCCGGTCAAAGACTACGATCGTATCATTTAGCGAATATCCAATGATCGTCAAAAACGCTGCGACAACCGGCAAGCTGATCTTAAAGTCCTCGATCAACAAGAACCCTAGATGGTCGGCAAGATAGACACTTACTGCCATGGCAGCCAAGGTTACCAGCACATCGTGCAATAAAGCAATAACCGCTGCGACACCATAAGTTAGATGTTGGAAACGTAACCAAATATAGGTAATGATTCCCGCAAAACTAAATAACATGGCCGTCAGGGCTAGCATCTGCATATCACCAGCAATTTGAGCACCAAATTTTTGCGTTTGGTGAAAAAACGTGACGTTGTCGTTCTTCCGCAGTTCCGATTTGATCCTATCGGTATCCACTTGAGCTATTCCGGTAAGCGTTACATTCCAACGACTGTAGTTTTGTAATTGGTTTTTCTCGCGGCTGGCCTTATTCCACTTGTCGCTGTCCCAATATGACAACTCAACGTTGACGTTCGTAACACCTTCGACTTCGGTACTTTTTGCAGCATCTACGATCATCGCGAGCAGCGTTTCCGCACTGAGTGCATATTCATTATCCGCGTCGGCAGTATCCATATTGTTGATACCGGTTTCTACTTCAAAACTACTTTGAATTTCCGTCACAGATGGTACCGCGGGAGACTCTTCAGCTGCAGATTCATTTTCATCTTCCGTAGGTGGCGATTTTTCTTCGGGTAGGGGCGGGGCAGTTGGACCTTCCACGGTCGCTTCATCCTGATAAGCTACAAATTGATATCCGCCACTAGGAGTGGCGGACGATTGGGACGAGGATTGACCATCAATAACTTTAAAGCTTTGAGTCGGAAGTTTTCCTTGAAATGCCTTCTCAAGAACTTCCATCAACTTCTCTTGTTCTTGGATACTCGCATCCACGCGCCAGCCACTCGCTAAACCGCTAAGTTCAATACTAGTGACGGTAAGTTGCAAATCCTTCACGCCATTATCCATAGCGGTTGATTTAATTTTAGTTTCCACATCGTCGGCGTTTTGAACACCGCCATCCAATGAGAAAATAGCCGACGTACCACCGGCAAGATCAATAGCGAGCATGTCGCTACCCCGCTTCCAGGTTACACCCACGGCAGCTACAACAATAATCACCGAAACGACTGCCATGATTTTTCGGATACCTAGGAAGTTAACTTCCCGAGAAACGATACGGAAATTCCGAAATGCCCAACTCGAGTTTTTCAAAAAACCAAGTCGCTCTGAAATCTCAAACAAACCACGTGACGCATAAATCGCCGTAAACATACTCATCACGATTCCGAGAATCAAAGTAATCGCAAAACCTCGAATCTGATCCGTACCAATTGCATACAACAAAACAGCTGTAATTAACGTAGTTAAATTTGCATCAATAATCGTAATCGTTGCTCGCGAGAATCCATTGCGAATGGCTTGTCTAATCTTCGATCCGTCGGCTAATTCCTCACGTATACGTTCAAAAATCAACACGTTTGCGTCAACGGACATACCGACGGTTAGTACCAAACCGGCTATACCAGGCAGCGTAAAAGAGGCTCCAATCATCGCCATTAAAGCGACAATCAAGACAACATTCAATACCAATGCACAAGCAGCGATTGCTCCCGGTATGCAACAGTAATAGAGAACAATAAAAATCAACACGGCGACGAACGAAATCACGATTGCGGTCGTTCCTGCGTCGATCGTAGCCGCACCTAAAGTGGCACCCATTTTATTCTCGCTCTCAGGTTCCTTGGTTAAGGTGCCCGGTAGCTTTCCAGCTCGTAATATTCCTACGAGAAAATCAACTTCCGCTCGAGTAAATTTACCCGTAATTTGCCCGCTGACGGAAATCCGAGAATTAATGGTGGCCGCCGATAACAATTTATGGTCGAGTACAATTCCCAGCAAGTTATCTGTGTTATTACCCGTGAAGGTTCCGAACTTACGTGAACCAGCACTGTTCATGGTAAATGATACGCAAGGTGTACCCGTTTGCGTGTCGATATCAGAACGAACACTCGCTAGGTCGTCGCCGGTTGTCTTTTCAGTTTCTGGCGGTGTGACCATCAATACTTCTATATTGGTAACACCTGCGGCTTGAACTTGTTGTGAAAATATGGCATCTGATTCTACATATTCAAACGCTGCGCGGATTGCCGTTTCTTGCGGCACGTCGGAAAATGCTTGCCCGTCCACAAAGATTTGCTTTTCATTTTCACCATCAGCATAAGTAACACGACGAATAAGTGAACCGCCAGATGCATTGTATTCATAGTTACCTTTGGGATCTTTAGATACCGCTACCCAAGTTCCCAAAAGTTTAGAACTATCTTCCGCAGCCACAACAAGGTTAGTTTTCAACTCAACCGAAGATTCCGCTTGGCTATGCAGTTCGGAATGTTCTTTGGCGTTGGCCAAAATCAAAAATTCCAAGGCACCAGTGTTTGTAATAATGTCTTTAAGCTGCTTGATTTCTGCCTCAGCTGCATCGGGCACAACAATTTCGACGTGCGTGTTGTTACCATAGGAACGTAAAACCAATTCCTTAGCGCCACTAGGATTCAAGCGACGACCTAAAGCAAAGATCAGGGCATCCATTTCCGGAGCCTTTAGCGAAGTTTGTGGCTCACCATCTGCATCCTTAACCGAATCAAAATCGATCGCATAGATCAGATTAACGCCACCTGACAGATCGACACCACCTTTGATCAAGCCATTATTGTAAGCTGAGTTACAATACAGCACACCAAAAATGACACTCGTTGCAACGATCGCCAATCGCCAAGCTTGTTCCGGTGCATTAATACGACGGTTTTCCGTAATGGTCCGCGAAAGTAAATAAAGTCCACTGAATACAGCAATGATCAGTCCAATGTATCGAAATGCTGGTATAGCATTAAATTTTTCAAATAGATTCGGCAATCCGCCCAGCAACAAACCAAATATAAACGTACCGAACATTGCACCCCAGTTCGGGTCGCTGACCTTTGCCAAGCTCTTGACCCTTGCACTGACTGCCTTGTGTCGACCGAGGTTAACTAAAACCGCTCCGATAAGAGCTAATGCAAATACAATCACTGCGCTGGTTTCGTTGTTTTCTGCAGCACCATCTGCAACGCCGAGCAGTGGAGTAAAAAAGTTCGCTAAAGTTGCCAAAAGATTCATTTCAATCTGTTCCGGTTCAATAGTTGTTTTTTTGTATGTCGCTTACTTATATTAAAGCTGTTAACTTAATTTTCGTCCGACGCTTCGTCGTCATCACTGCTTACAATTTGACCGATCGCTTCACGAACAATCCGTATCCTCGATTGTGTTTCTGAATCGGTTTCAATGGTGACATGACTTATTGATTCATTACCTTTATCATCAGTCACATTCTCGATATCCACGACCGTCCCACACAATCCACCAATGGTTGTGATTTCACAATACATTGAGAGCGCGTCCATTTTCTGGGATTGTTGCTGCCTTCGTTTGCGCGACTTGCGGAACATCATAATATAAAACACGGCTAACATACCGAACATCATGATCATAAATGGCATGTTGTCTGCAGTTTCGCCCACATTTTCTGTTACGTCTTCAGTCGCATCTCCGATTAGCAACCAGTTTAAATCAAACGCGAGTATTTTTAACGTCATTATCATTATCGTGCCTAATATTTGTTAGCAAGAGCTAGCAAAACCTAGTAATAAACAAAAAATAAAGTTGTTGAGTCTCTATATGAGCAAAGTACAGCAACGTCATTGCCACCGCTTGGTGAAAATCAACAATCCCATACTAAATAGGCGCATTTGCGCTATCCGAGTATCTTAGATTCATTGGGAATTACCGACAAGGGAGAGCAATCAATGCAGCGAGACGATTCCTTCCTTTTAGGGCGTTTTTTCTATTTTTCGGCTATTCTAGAGTAAAGTTCTACGAGTTATCCCCAAGCGGCCATTTTTTTCTGATAAAAGGCCTCGTAATCACCTGCTTCAATGGCTGCGCGAGCGGCTATCATCAGGCGTTGATAATACGTCAAATTGTGATGTGAAAGCAAAATAGGGCCCAACATCTCACCACTTTGAAACAAATGCCGAATATATCCACGACTATGTCGACACCCCAAACAAGGACAGTCTGCGTCTATCGGAGATTTATCCGTACGGTGCTTCGCATTACGAAGCTTAAGTGCACCTTGATCGGTGAAGGCTAGCGAGTTGCGTCCGTTTCGCGTTGGCATCACACAGTCAAACATATCAATACCACGACGAATGCCCTCGAGCAAATCCTGCGGGCGTCCGACTCCCATCAGATAACGCGGACGCTCAACTGGTAGAACAGGGCAAGTTACATCTAATATCCGGTACATTTCCGCAGGGGGCTCGCCAACACTCAGTCCACCAACAGCGTATCCAAAAAAATCCAAATCTGCCAACTTTTCAGCACACCACACTCGCAACGTTTCGTCTAAGCCGCCCTGCACAATCGCAAATTGAATTTGCTGTGT
>Ga0315326_10002111_pt1 | contig 10612 bp, 9 predicted proteins | sample M180m32315metaG_FD_203457 | JGI IMG/M metagenome (GOLD analysis project Ga0315326, IMG submission 203457) | Ammonia-oxidizing marine archaeal communities from Monterey Bay, California, United States - M1 80m 32315 | ecosystem: Environmental > Aquatic > Marine > Coastal | place: USA: California... | reverse complement strand
AATGAGCACATTAGGGGCAATTTCTAGATCTCTAACTCTTGCACTTGGTGAAGAAGGAATGGTTGGAAGAAAGGATTTGGTTAATCTATACGATGTTCAAACCAAGGCTGGTGAATTCGTTGCAGCCGATGGTACAATCCACCAAGCAGGAATCGATGACGGCGACGAAAACATTGGATTCTCAATTTGAATCTAAGTAATCGTTGACATGGTGTGGCGCAATGCGTTGCGCCCACCTAGTCATTACCTTGTGCGCTAGGTGTAGCCGAGATTGTGTTTTGATGGTTTGATAGATTGATTTGTCAATATATCGCCTTAACATTGAAGGGGCAGTTCCTTTGTGCTTGTCACATGGACGACTGGAAAGGGCTCATTGACCAAGCCATGCAACAAGAGACAAACGACACAATTGGGGCGCATGGAACTTATGGAAAAGCGGTTAGGGCGGCATTAGCACAATCACAAACTCTACTAGGAGATTTAGAAGCAGCACAAATAATTGAATCAATATATGGAGCCTTAGTTGCATATTCTCAGCAAGTCATGTTACGTATGAAAGCAGAAGACCCAGAAATTGGTGGCGTTGACCATGCATTTAGAGCCGGACAAGCATATGGAGTCAGTTGTGTTTTGAATCATTTAATCGACCAATTAACCGATGTTGCTGGAATAACTGCACTCGGGGCACTGGACAGTTTCTCAGACGCATTACACGAAGAAATTATCATTCAAGGTAGGGCTGCAGGATTAACTATAGAATTACTTGATGCTAAAGGCGAGATTCTATTCGAATGATTAGGCGCTATTGGCGCGAACTAATAAAAACAGGTCGGCGTTGACAAACGCTACACTGCGACGCGTAGTACAGCGTTCCCGCGTCGGTGGCTTCTTAATGGGTAGGCGAGACGGCGGGCTGCTTCAACGCATCGAGGGAGTTAAATGAGCAATCCAACAAACAAGACAAATACTCAGTTAGTCGACATGATCGACCAATTGAAGGCACAGTCTCGTGAGACCGGATCCGCTGTTTGGCGAGATGTGGCCATGCGTCTTTCAAAGAGTCGCAAGAACTGGGCCCAACCTAACCTTAGCCGTGTAAGTCGCTACGCCCCTGAGGGTGCAACAATCCTCATACCAGGCAAGCTTCTTGGCTCAGGTGAATTGGTCAGTAACCACACTATCGCAGCATACAGTGTAAGTAATGGCGCTCGGGAGAAAATAGAAGCCGCTGGAGGTCGAATAATGACCTACGGCGAGCTGATGAACGAAAACCCAACCGGAAAGGGGGTCGTAATCCTTGGCTGAAACCACCTACGTATTCAACGCAGATGGTCTCATCATGGGACGATTGGCATCTACCGTTGCTGAACTTCTGTTGAAGGCTGCACGTGAAGACCGTGATGACAAAGTTGTCATTATCAATTCAGAGAAAGCAATCGTATCTGGACGCCCACGCTCCGTACTAAACACATACCATGCAAAGTATGAGTTGAATCACTCGCGTAAGGGACCTTTCTTCCCACGTATGCCGGACATGATTCTAAAGCGTACAGTTCGTGGAATGCTACCTTATCAAAAGAAGAGTAGCGGACGCCGTGCATTGCGCAATCTACGTGTCGAAATCGGTTGTCCATCTCATCTAGAAGCAGACCTTCCTGAAGGTCATGAATCTGGTGACGATAGCAAGATTAGAAGGGCACTACCTGAGCGTTTTATTCTCCTTGGAGATATTTCTGCTAACCTGGGTGCACCAACCCACCGCTGGAATGGAGGTGAACAATGATGGCAAGTAAGAAGAAAAAGAAGTCTGTTGAATCATCAGGAAAGCGCAAGACCGCAGTAGCTCGAGCAAGCGTAATCGCTGGCAAGGGTAGAGTGCGCGTCAATAGCGAACCTATCGAAATCCTTTCACCATCCCTTGCACGTCGTAAGGCAATGGAGCCGCTAATCATTGCAGACGCAATGAAGCGTCTGAGCAAGGTTGACATCAATATCACCACCGAAGGTGGCGGTATCATGGGTCAAAGTGATGCAATTCGTACTGCTATTGCACGTGGATTAGTCCACTACAATGGCGGAGCAGAAGGAATTGACGAAGAATTACGTGATGAATACTTGAGATTCGACCGTAGTTTATTGGTTAACGATCCTCGCCGCAAAGAGGCCAAGCACCAACTTGGTCGCGGTGCTCGTAGAAAGAAGCAGAAGTCCTATCGTTGAGGTGAATAAGTATGATAATTCCAATCCGTTGTTTCAGTTGTGGTGGCTTAATTGCTCACAAGTGGGAAGAGTACAAAGAGAAAATCGCCGCTGGTATCGAAGTTGCTGATGCACTTGACCAAGTAGAACTAACTCGTTACTGCTGCCGCAGAATGTATGTTGGACACCACGATCTCATTGAAGAAATCGCGCCGTTCAGCACATCTCTAAAGTGAGCAACTCTGACCTAGTATTGCAAATCCCTTGTTCGGTCGAAAGACTAGACAAATTATTGCTAAGAACATTATCAAGTCCTGACGGGAAGCCTTTGGGTTCTTATGGATAATCAACGAGCCATTGTCATGGCAAGCGCTCGCGCCCATATTCTCGTCTTGTTGCTACTCGTTGCACCACTGTCAGGTTTTGTAACCCCATCTGCCGCAGATAGCGTAATTAATTCAGACTCTCAATGGAGTGGTGATATAACTCTTAGCGGAAATGTAACAGTGGCCAATGGAACAACACTAACTATCCAATCCGGTACAACAATAGATGCTAAACAGTATTGGATTTCGGTTGAAGGAACTTTAGATGCAAATGGCGTTTACTTCAATTCAAGTCTTCCATCTCTTACCCAAGGTTCCCACGGAGCGGGGTTATGGGTTGGCATTGAAGTCGCAAGCAATGGCCATGCCGTATTGCAAAATGTAGTCATTGAAAATGCAGAAACCGGCGTACTGGTAGAAGGGACACTCGATGCAAATAATCTCGTAGTTAACGATTCATATATCGCAATTAATGTAATCGGTAGTTCATCGGTCAATGATTTTTCAGCAAATCACATCGACTTTGATGCGATTAGAAATAGCGGCGATACTGTGTTAAGTGATGCAACTTTTGATGATATTGCAATTGGAATTTCTAATAGTGGGAATTTCAATGGACAAGATATTGCAATTTCCTCATCAGGCATCGGCTTGAGCGGAAGTAATGGCAACCTAATTGCTAACCGAGTTGGAATTAGTCAAACAACAGTTGGAATATCTTCAATATCCGGTTCTTCAGTAGAAGTCTCTAACATCACTGGCAGTGATGTAACGTTGCTTGTTGATGCAGCGAATAGTGATGATTTGCAATTGAATACAGCAGCAGTGGCAGGGCACAGATTACTCAGTGCTAATGGGGCCACGCAATATCGCTTGAACGATATTAGGTTCCAATCATCTACTGATGCAAATAGGGCAACCATAGATTCTAATTGTGCAGGAACTTGCCAATTTAACCAACTTGAAGTTTGGGATAGCAATCATCTTGCAACCCTTTCAGGCAACGGACAACACGAGTTTACAGCATCACAATTAACAGGCCATGATAGTGGAATTTCAGCATCAGGAGAAGGCACCTTGAGCATACAATCAACTAACATTACTACCCAACAAAACGCACTGATTATTTCAGGTCCGGATTCATCCCTTCAAACAGTTGCAATTGAACATTTAGCTAGCACCGAGCGTTCAGTCAATGTGTTGGGTGGTACTCACGATTGGAACGATGTGATTATTACAAAAACATACAGTTCTTTTGATAGTCAATCAGAGGCTCTAAACATTTGGTATTCAGATATTAATTTGGGTAACTTCGAAGTAAATAATTTTGCAACTTCTATCAATACAGAGCGTAGTATAATTACTGCTGCCGATATAGTATTGGAATATGGTGAAGAAGTTGGTATTGAGTTATCCAATTCCTCATTCAAAGGCAATTCACTTCATAGCACAGCACAAGATACAGGAGTGCGCTTAACCGGTCAATCCTCACTCCACCTAAGCCAATGGGCTGCAGCATTACACACAACCCCCCTCTCATTATCAGATGGCTCAAGTGCAACAGTACGTAATTTCCAACCACAGAATTCAGCAGGTTCATCACAAGCATTGGGAGATGGATATTTTCTTTATGGCTCATCAACTTCACAAGTTATAGCAACATCATCTTCCGATAAGTTCATTGAAACTGCAGTTACTTTTACCGACTTAGTTGGCAATCCTGTTGAAGCCAATATTATCGTTCATGGTTTTGAATTGACCAGTGACGTCAATGGGGCAGCAGACCTACCTCTACTATCCTCGGGTTCAACGGTTTCAGTTACATTGGATGGTGCTGGAGTAAGAGTTGTCTTGACTGGTGGCCAAGGAGGCCAGTCAGTTCAAATCCCAGTAATTCCTTCCGGAGATTGGACAATTCCAAGTGGGCAATTTGTAGTTCTCAATCCAAAGCCAGATGGAACAGCACATGCCTTATCAGGAGATTTAACAATCTCCAATAATGCAGGACTTTCACTGGTTGGTGTTGACTTGCAATTGCCGCTGACAGCAGAAATAGATGTCCAAGGTACAGGCATATTAAGCGGCCAAGATGCAATAGTTTCAGCACCAAACATTTTTGCTGGAACTACTGCAATGGTTAGCGCTGACATTGGACACTCTTTGACACTTGATGCTAATTTGATTTGGTCGTGCCAGACATTGCGCGAAGTATCCCAACTGATAATCAAAGGAAGTTTGACTCTACAACCTGGCTGTGAAGTTGAAATGACTGGAGGAGATGTTGAAGGAAGCATCACTGTATTAACCGGTGGAGATTTTACTTTATTGTCAAAACTTGAAGTTACAGTATTAGACAAAGGTGAACCAGTTGTCGGAGCAATTGTTTCAGTGGATGGAGCAATGTCACAAACAGATGATAACGGACAGGTTTCAACTTCCGCAACCGCACGCCATGTAGATGATTCAAGTGATACTACGGGCGGAATGAAAACAGTTGCTTTGCAAATAGATTCCTTCACAGACATGATCTCATGGGATTCTTCAACCAGTCTTACTCATACATTTATGGCTTCAAAACTACCAATTGGAACAATAAATTCCTGGCTGATATTAGAATCCCAATGGAGCCCATATTATTTGGATGGCAATTTAGAAGTTGGACAATTTACTACATTGACAATTCATGACGGCGTTGCAGTTCGTTCCACCGAAGGTTCAACAATTACAGTGAACGGTGTTTTAGATGCTGGAATTGCCACACTCTCTAGCACAGGATTTGGTGCACGTTGGGGTGGATTAGTTTTGGGAGAATATACTAGTTCACTTATCGATTTATCAGGCACTCATGTTGTAGAGGCAAGCAAGGCGTTGACAATTCCTGGCCTTGGAATTGTCGAAGCTAATTCGGCGCTATTCGCCCGCTCAAGTGGTTCAGACCCATTGATGCAAATTTCTTCAGGTAGTTCAGCAAAGGTCAATATTAGAAATTCTCAATTCCATGATGGAGGCTCCGGATGTATTACTGCTTATCCTTCAGACTCCACCCTAACTCTTACCGATGTAGAATTAGATTCATGTAATGGGGCGAGTATCTGGGCAAGACAAATCGCTTTACAGATAAATGGCTTAAAGATTGGAGCAAATACATCATCGGGAATGGAATTGACAGGAGTTACAGGAAGCGCTAACAATATTGATGCTTCTTTATTCAATGGCGATAGTAATGTGATGTGGCTTGAATCAATTGATGGACACTTTTCTGTTGATGGTTTCAGTGCAATAGCCACTGGAGTTGCCGCGATTGCGGGTAATAATAACAGAGAGATCTCATTGTTGAACATTGAAATCACCGGCGCTCCAGCAATTGATTTTGACAATACCGCGGGAATGATTTCAGGATTAAATTTGAGTGGACAAGGCGCAGGGACAGGTCTGACCGTACATCACGGCAAGTCATCTTCAGCACTGATAATTGAAGATGCTAATATCGCGAATTATGCGATTGCTATTGACCTTCATGCAGATGCAGGAGAATCACCAACTGATTTGATAATGAGGAATATAGATTTGTGGGCAATTACCGCAATCTCTGCTGAAGGTTTCGGTTGCAATATTGAAGAAGGAATTATCGTTGGAGAAATAGAAACTTCCTCAACTGAAATTGTTTTGGTTGATGTTGATAGCACATCAACTACCTTTTCTTTAATCCAATCAGAGGCCTATATTTTTGAGACATTTATTTTGGATGCAAGAATGAATAATCAATCTATTACAGCAGATTATCAAGCATCGGTTTCTGGTATTGATAGTCAATCGATGAGTTATAGTGGGCACGGAGTTGAGGCAAAACTCCTACTGAAGTGGATTTCATCATCTACTACATACGAAGCCACTACAATCTCTATATTGGCTAGTGCAGAAAATGTAATTGACACTGAAGCAACCTTTGAGTTACCACTTGAAAATAATCACTTAATGGTTAACATGACTGTAAATGGCCAGCCTACAGCGAGTATCAGCTCTCCATATCCGGGTCAAAGATTCATGGAGACTACACACTTGACAGCAATTGCTCAAGCCTCTGATGATTATGATTCCATTGAGCAATTGACTTTACTTTGGATAGTGAGTGATGTTTCTGGTAATGAAGTTCTAAGAGGGCCCGATGAATTGCAATATAATATAACAGATATATCACAAGGAATTTATGTTTTGGAATTACAAGTCACCGACTCCTTTGGTAAGGTGGCAATCGCAAGTGTAGATTTCGAAGTCACCGCACTTGATTCTGATGGAGACTGGACCTCTTCATGCGACGATAGTGATTGGTTTGACAATATCCTTACCCGTTCTTGTGGCCCAGATATCTATGATGAAGACGATGATAATGATGGATTTACAGATAAAAAGGACAAATTCCCATTAGACGCTTGCGCATTTGCAGATAGCGATGATGATGGAATGCCTGACACAATTAACTGCCCAGATGGTGTAACAACATGGTTATTTGAAGACCAAGATGATGACAATGATGGGACGCCAGATATCTTAGAAGGTGTAGCCACACAAGAAGATTCAATAATTTCAACAACAGGGTTACTCCTTGTAATCGGTTTAATTTTAATTGCAATAATGCTAGTTGTTCGCTCAAGAAAAGGTGGCGGCAGCAGCGAGATGAAGTTATTTGATGAACGACTGCTGTGAGGTGATACTATGGTGACATCAAGCGCCTTACCAGATCCAAACGACATCGCTATGCTAGCAGTGTCAATACTTTCAATTATCATCGCATGGGATGCATATTGGTTAACCAAACAACGTTCAGATGTTCCAATTCTCGGCAAGCAAGATAATGGTAGTTTCGCTTGGCAAAGCGAGGGCTCTCATGAGGTGATAAGGCAATGGGGAAATCTGTTCTCAATGGCGGCGATGATAGCATTGCCTTGGGGGTTAGTACAAATCTCCAATACCTCAGTAACTTATGTGATAATTTGGGATATTTTGCTGGCACTACATTTGATTTCTCTATTGATCCCAAAACGCTATGCAATAACAAAAACACATCTATTTGCCGATGGCCAAAGATACCCTTGGTCGATGCTAAAAATTGCCAAGAGACAGCCAAAGCGGAGAATAATGTTGTTGAGAAAGGGGTGGGGGATATTTGGCCCATTGCCTCTTGGTGGTGAACAAAATGATTTGACAACCGCCCGTTTATACATCGAAAACGTGCTTGTAGGGGAAGCTGTTGAAAGTCAGATTATTGATTCTATTATTGCCGAATCGGAGTAGTATGGAGCATTACACTCAAAACCCCCATTGTTTTGGCCGGTATATGGATTGGACGAGAAGCGGCGATGACATCTTCATCCGACTGGACCCAGGCGAAGAAATTCATGCGGGTATTCGTGAAGTTGCAAATCAAGAAAAAATCAATGCAGCAGCAATAACAAGTGGAATTGGCCGAACGCGCAATAACGCATATGGTTTCATGAACGCTGAACATATTTACCAGCGCTGGACCCTTGAACAACCATGTGAATTAGTTACACTACAGGGCAACTTTGCAAGATTAAAAGATGGCAGCGGATTTACCCATTTACATGCTACATTTACTGATAACGATGTTGAAGTTCACGCAGGCCACATGTTTGAAGCGACTGTAGAAGTTGTTGCAGAAATTCATATGCGAGTAATGAGTCAATCAATCATGACAAGATGTCCAATGGCAGATAGTGAATTCGTTGCTCTTTCTTTTGAGTGATTGTCGAATTTATGCTATGGCATTTTTCATTAACCCCTATGACATCGGAAAATCATGCGCGGTCAAGTAATAATTGCAAGTCTTCTGATGCTGACAGTTTCTTTAGCGGGTTGTATTACAGATTCTATAGTTGGCCAAACTACTGATGAAACATTAGAACAAACTACCATGTACACCATTAGCGCCACCGACTCTTTGGGCGACGGCGGACACGTGATTACTGTAACACACAGTGATGGAAGTTCACTGTGCTCGATTGGCACATACTCAACGTATTGGGGCGATTCATGGCCGGATGCCAGTTGCACATTTGCTCTATCATCTGGAACCGCGACCGTTTCTTACGAGTCCGGAGAGACCGACTACTTTCAGTTGACTGTGACTCTAACTACTCCAAGTGGCACGACCTCGGACATTTCACCAACCGCGTCATTTGGTCCAGAGATACTAGCATTCCTGCCTCTAACCGAAGTATGGGGGTGCTTGGATGCAAGTTCCCTAAATTATGATGTAAACGCAACTAAATCGTCAGGCCTCTGTTTATCAGAGGAACAACTGTTGTTGGCCGAAGAAGTATTCTGGAGTTCTTGGGATTCTGATTCGATCGATAATGCGACCGGCCCGGTTGGATATCGGTTGATGATAGAAGAAACGTCCGAGGATGAAAACGAATCACGTAGCCTCGATATCCAAGAGGTATTCTCTTCAGATTATTATGATCAGAAAATTTTGTTGCGGAATATCCACGAAGGTGCTCACGAAGCGTCCCATATAATTCAACAACAGGATGGATGCCGGGATGCCGCATCATCACTTGGCCTAATTGACGAGATAAAGGAAGACGACAGAGTTGAATTCGATGAATGCCATTATTCAAGCCAAACTGTCTTTGACAATCTCGTCCAAGTGGAGAAATACAGTGGCGAAGAATGGGACAATTACTCGATGGACACTGCGTCAACCTATGACGAGTTTAGAAACCGGTTAGAACATGGTCCTGGAATTAGGGATGATTCTGGTGACAATTACGAAGCAGTTGAAGAAACCGAAACGGTTGCACGAAGTGAAGACGGAGGGCCAGGTGACTGTAATGATTCTAGGACTAATGTCCGACCTTGTGGTTTCCCTTCAGTTGCTGACACTGAATTCGAATCCATTGAATTCAAAGAACCCGAAACATTGGGAGGAGGTAGCCAACAAACCATCTACTATTTTGCTAAAGATACGAGTACTGGTACTGAGATTGAAGTGATGGGCGTGATGACAGAAGATGGATTCAAAATCACCGAGTATTGCAACGAAATTCATAACACTGATGTATCCATCATTGACAGTTTCATGAGAATACCTGTCGACGTTGACGGCGATGGGGATGATGAGTTGTCAAGAGGGACGGGGGGCCACATCCATGGTTATTTTAGAGTCTCAGCTCGTATCATTTTGCTTGAGGTAGTAGATGCTAATGAAATGCGCTTTGAAGAATATGACTATGCCGCTCCTATTGAATATGGATTAATGCATATGAAAGCCATTCCATTTTATTTTGAAGGGATTTCCGATGAAGATACCAATGAATCAGAAAATAAGTCTGCACAGGAGGGCAGAAAGGGCTTGAATGCAGTCAATGTCAAAGTGGTCATCGCTGGTCCAAGTGGCCCATATGGCATGGAAGGTGATCTGAGTGATTACCGACTGGTCATTTCAAATTGCACCCTTGACAATAAAACGATTGGATTAGATGAAACTTCTGAAGCTGATAATATGACTAGGGATGATGAAACTTCTGAAGCCGATAATTCGACTAAGGCTGACGAAGAGGATACAAGCGCTAGAAGTGAGGGCACAAACGGATCTGACGAGGACAGAAACGATGTTATCTATGGAAGCGCCGGAAATTCCTGCACGGACCTCCTCGAATATGATTTGCCATCGGCGGGCATTGATTCCGTACCATACTTGTCTAAACAAGAAATTACACCTAACGGAGGGGGACCTAGTATCATCTTCGTAGATGCGGACTTAAGTGGCACATTGTCGGAAGGAGACCGCTTTGAATTCAGTGACAATAACACTATTTTTGATGATGCAAACATGGTACGTCTATTTTCAATCAGTGCGGATGAATACAGTGATGGAAATATCGATCCATCCAGTGAAATGTCATCAATGCATCAAGGTGCAATGAATGCCATTAGAAACATCCGTGCGGTTGTACCAGATGACCCCGCACCCCCAGTTCGGGCTGTAGACCACAACTCAACAAGATCCAACAGCGGCACATAATCTAGTTGCGAACTCGCCAATTCCACCGTTCAAAGATAAG
>Ga0315326_10002107_pt1 | contig 10618 bp, 10 predicted proteins | sample M180m32315metaG_FD_203457 | JGI IMG/M metagenome (GOLD analysis project Ga0315326, IMG submission 203457) | Ammonia-oxidizing marine archaeal communities from Monterey Bay, California, United States - M1 80m 32315 | ecosystem: Environmental > Aquatic > Marine > Coastal | place: USA: California... | reverse complement strand
ATGAACCCACACGGCATCAGATCCGTGCCGCGGATCCGAACCCCCTGAGCCGCCGTCCGTGTCTCCAGACTCTCCACGAAGAGTCCGAACCGAGCATCCCCCTCCATTTCGATCTCTGCCCGCGGAGGGTATCGTCGGAAGCCCGATTCAAGCGAGGATGATCCACCATGACCGAGACCCCTGCCGCCCAGGAGACGCTGCCCTCCCAACCCCGAGCCGCTGCGAGCATCGAACGCTGGTGGGGGGAATTCGACGTCATCGTGATCGGCTTCGGGGCCGCGGGCGGAGGCGCCGCGATCGAGGCCGTCCGGGCCGGGGCCGAGACCTTGATCCTCGAGCGAGCGACCCGCGGCGGGGGGGCGACAGCGCTCTCGGAAGGCACGGTCTATTTCGGTGGTGGCACTCGGGTCCAGCAAGCTGCCGGCTTCGAAGACTCGGCCGAGAACATGCATGCCCATATGCAGGGCGCCGCGGGCCCGACCGCCGATCCCGAAAAGGTTCGCCTCTACTGCGAGAACAGTCTCGGGCATTTCGAATTCTTCGAGAGCGTCGGCATCGAGTTCAAGGACACGTTCTACAAGGACAAGGTGATCTTCCCCCCCACCGACGACTGCCTGATCTTCTCGGGCAACGAGGAGGCCTACCCCTTCTCCCAGGAAGCGACACCGATGCCCCGGGGCCATAAGCCCAAGCGCGAAGGGAGCGCTGGCGGCTACATCATGGAGCAGATGATCCAGACCTTCGCCGCCGAGGGCGGCACCATCCAGAATGAGTCCCGCGCCCAGACGCTGATCACCGACGATCGCGGGCGAGTCGTCGGCGTCGTCGCACTCGTCGAGGGGGAGGAAGTCGCGATCCGGGCGCGCCGCGGCGTCGTGCTGACGACGGGGGGATTCATCATGAACCGACCGATGGTCGAGCGCTTCGCGCCGGATCTGGCCCGATGCAACTATCCGATCGGGAGCGACGGCTGCGACGGCAGCGGCATCCGCATGGGGATGGGCGCCGGCGGCAACGCCATCAACATGAGCGAAGGCCTGATGACGACGCCCTTCTTCCCACCCGTCGGACACATCAAGGGCATGCTCGTCAGCGCCCAGGGCCAGCGTTTCATCAACGAGGACTGCTATCACGGTCGCGTCACCGACGCGATCCTGCGCAAAGCGGACGGGCGCGCGTTCCTGATCGTGGACGACGCGCTCTTCAGCCAGGAGACCCAGATCCCCTACCCGATGGCGGCGGTCGAAGAGACGATCCAGGATCTCGAGCGATCCCTCGAGATCCCAGAAGGCCAGCTCACCCACAGCTTCGAGAGCTACAACCGCGCTGCGGCGAAGGGTGAGGATCCGATGTTCCGCAAGGCGAGCAAATACCTGACGCCGCTGGACCACCCGCCCTACGCCGCACTCGACCTCTCGATCGACCAGAGCGTCTGGGCCGTCTTCACCCTGGGCGGTCTCGAGACGAAGCCGACCGGTGAGGTCCTCGGGGTCGATGGCCAGGTGATCGGCGGGCTCTACGCGGCAGGACGCGCCTCGGCCGGCCTCACGCGCTCCGGCAGTCATTACGCCAGCGGCATGTCGATCGGCGGGAGCAGCTTCTTCGGCCGGATGGCCGGACGCTCCGCGGCGGTCGCGGAATAGACGCGCGCGGCGAAGAAAGCCCCGCCCGCACGACGCGGCGAGCGCGCGGCTAGCCGGGCGATCCGGCCGTGAAAGCGCAGGGCATGCGCTTGATGCCGTGGATGAAATTCGATTCGAGGTAGGCGGGCTCCCCCGTGATCTCGAGGTCCGGCAGCCTGCGGAACAGACGTTCGAACATGACGCGGATCTCTCGTCGTGCCAGGTTCGCGCCAAGACAGAAATGGGGACCCGGTCCACCGAAACCGACATGTTCGTTCGGGGTCCGCAGGACATCGAAACGATGCGGGGCCTCGAATACGGACTCGTCCCGGTTGCCCGAGTTGTACCAGAGGACCACCTTATCCCCTTCCTTCAGCTCCTGATCGCCCAAGACCGTGTCCTGCATGCAGCTCCGCCGCATGAAAATGACCGGCGACGACCAACGTACGACCTCCTCGATCGCCGTCGGCGCCACGCCGTCGAAGTCCGCCGCCCATTTCTGGCGTTCGTCAGGATAGTCACAGAGCGCCTTCATCCCGTGGCTGATTGCGTTCCGCGTCGTCTCGTTCCCCGCAACCGCGAGCAAGACGAAGAAGGAGGCGAGCTCGTCGCCTGTCAGGGCCCCATCCTCGAGCTCTGCGTTGAGAATTTGAGACGTCAGGTCGTCGCGCGGCGCCTTCCTGCGCTGCTCCGCCATCTCCTTCATCAGTCCCGCGAGTTCGGCCCCCGCGCCGAGCGCCGCGCCGATGATGTTGCCGCCCTCGCCGACCATCTCGGGGTCCCCGAGTCCGAGAATCACGTTCGTGTTGCGGAAGACCATCTCGGTTTCGCTCTCGGGAATGCCCATCATGTCGCAGATGATCTCGAGCGGCAGGGGCGCGGCGATATCCGCCACGAAGTCGCACTCGCCCCGCTCGATGACCCGGTCGATGATCGCGTCCGCGCGGCGCTCGACGCTCTGCTCGAGCTTCGCCAAAGCCCGCGGCGTAAAGCCCCGCGAGACGATCCTCCGCTGGCGACCGTGCCGGGGGGCATCCATGTTGATCATGCCGCCGAAGAACTCGGAAAATTGAGGCGGCAGGTCGGCGATCGAGGTCGCGCCTCGCGCCGAGGAAAAGATTTCGGGACGACGGCTCGCCTCGAGGATCTCGGCGTGGCGCGTCAGCGCCCAGTAGCCGGGGCCCGCCGGAATCGGAGTGCCGGGCATCTCGTACTCTTTCATCCAGGCAACGGGGCGCTCGGCGCGGAGGGTCGCAAAGGCGCCCTCGCGCTCTTCGCTTGGAAGGAGCCAGAAATCACGCTGTGATAGGTCGATCTGGTCAACGGAGAGGGCGCTTCGGATCTGCATATCAGCTCAATCTAAACGAGCGACTCGACACGTCAAGCGAACGCCAGTCCGCTCTAGAGGGTGTCCCGAGTTCGCCCCTCCCCGCAAATCACTCGCCGATCGGAAAATGCCGCAGCACGCCTTCCGCGAAGCTCTCCATCAGCCGCTTCTTCTGGTCGAGGGTCGACGGCCCGTCCAGCGCGAACCAGAAGGGCATGTGGATCCCCGAGGTCATGCCCTCGTCTTCGAGACGACGAAAGAGGTCCACGTCGGGATCCGCGTACAGGCCCACGAGGGTGTCGAAGGCCTCGGCCCCGCGACCCGCCTCGGCGCGCAGCCGCGCGAGCTCTCCGAGCACCTCGGGCACCTCCTCCGGCGTATTCCCGGTCCCGATCCAGCCGTCCCCGACCCGCGCCGTGCGGCGCAGCGCCGCGGGCGCGGCCCCGCCGAAATAGATCGGGATCGGGTGGCTCGGCTTCGGACTCACCAGAATCGGCGGGAAGTCGAAGAACTCGCCGTGGAATTCGAAGAAATCCCCGCTCCACAAACCGTGCAAGACCTCGATCATCTCGTCCATCCGACGACCGCGGGTCGCGAAGTCGACGCCGTAGACGTCGAACTCCTCCTTCATCCAGCCCACCCCAACGCCTAGCACGAAGCGACCTCGGGACAGAATCGAGAGGGTCGAAGCCTGCTTCGCGACCTCGACCGGATCACGAAGCGGCAGGACATAGACCCCGCAGACGAAGCGCAGGCGCTCGGTCACGGCGGCCATCGCCGCCGTGCTGGTCCACATGTCGGGATACTCACTCTCCGCGGTCTGGGGCGGATAGCCCGACTCCGAATAGGGATAGCCCGGAGCCATCTCGGCCGGATAGAGAGCGTGATCCGCGCCGATGATCCCGGCGAAGCCGAGTTCCTCCGCAAAGCGCGCGATGTCACAGAGTTGATCCGTCTCGGCCCAGGTGATCGACTGCCAGAATTTCATCCGACAATCGTCCCTCGGCTCGCGGCTCTGCGCCACACCGACGTGCGTCCCGCGATTTCAGCCCGAGCCAGGCCCTCCCCGGGCCGTTCTCAGCCCATTCGTCGAGAGCGCGGAGCGCAGATCCTGCAGGCAGCCCTGGCAGAGCGCGCGACTCGGGGTCCCGCGATCCGGCACGACCTGAAGGAAGGTTCCACACCAAGCACAGGTTTTTCCCATCACGCTCTTCTCCAAGGTCGAGGGGCCACGGTGGCCGCGACACGCCCCCACTTTTCCAGCCCACGAGACGCGTGTCGATCGGGTCTTTCACCGAAGCACCACCGCGATCTCCCCAGGTGGCCACGGAGTCTGGTTTGCCGTTTTTGTCCTAGCAGGCGAAACTGCGCGCCTCACCTTGGAGTAGAGCATGAGCGATTCGATCCCCGACGAGACGCTGCGCGTCTGCCTCGGTTTCCCACCTTTTCACGCGGAGCCTTACCTGGAGCGCCTCGCCGCGCTCGGCGGAGTCGAAGGCGTCGTCCTCCCGATCGACCCCGACGTCGACTGGGCCACCCAGGCGGCCAACGAGCCCCACTCGGAGCCACCTGCCTGGGCGACTGGCGTCGCCGCAGAGCGCGAAGCAGCGCTTGCCTCCTGCCACGTCCTGACGACCCTCCACACGCCCGATCGTCTCCACGAGCGCGCGCCAAATCTGCGCTGGGTCCACGGCTGTGGCGCCGGAGTCGAGCAGTTCTCGACCGCCGGCCTGATCGAAGATCGTGTCGCGCTCACCAATAGCGGAGGCGTCAGCGCAGGCTCGATGGCCGAGTGGGTGATCGGCCGCTTGCTCCAGGTATGGAAGCGCTTCCGCGAAGCCGACACCTATCAGACCCAGCACGCTTTCGAGCGCAGCTATGGACGGACCTTCGCGGGTTCCACGATCGGCATCGTCGGCCTCGGCGGGATTGGGAAGGCGGTCGCGGCGCGAGCCCGCGCGTTCGGTTGCCACACGCTGGGCCTGCGCCGCAGCGCGCGGCCGGGGGAACGTTCCGAAGACGTCGATGAACTCTTCGCTCCCGACGGGCTCCATGCGCTGCTCTCTCGCTCCGACGCGGTCGTGATCGCCGCGCCCGCGACTGCGGAGACCCAGCATCTAATCGACGAGGCGGCGCTCGCGGTGATGCCGCGCCACGCCGTGCTCGTGAACGTTGCCCGAGGCTCGCTGGTCGACGAAGCGGCCCTGGTCCGGGTGATGCAAGACGACCCACTCGCGGCCGCCATACTCGACGTCTTCGACCCCGAGCCCCTCACGCCCGAGAGCCCGCTCTGGGACCTGCCCAACGTCTATGTCTCCGCGCACTCCTCCGTCGCCGTCGACCGCTACATGGACGACGTATTCGACCTCTTCATCGACAATCTCGAACGCTTCCGTACAGGACGTGCCTTGCGCAACGTCATCGACACACAGGCGCTCGGCTTCGAATCTCCGATCTAGGCGCCGTGCCGACGCACTCTCCCTTCGACCCCGCCGGCGCGGTCTTCGACCCGGATCGTTTCGAAGCCCAGCTGCGTGGACTCGACTCCTCCGAGGCCTTCGTCTTCGGCACGGATGAGGTCCCCGCGCACTTCGTTCGGGCGAGTGTCCTGATCTGCTTCTGGCAAGACGCGGAGGACGTACGGGTCTTGATGACCCGGCGCGCAGCGACGCTACGCGGTCACCCGGGACAGATGTCGTTCCCGGGTGGGAAGCTCGAGGCCGGCGAAGATTGGTCGGGCGGCGCGCTGCGGGAGACCGAAGAGGAGGTAGGGATCCCGCGCGAGACCGTGCGCGTCCTGGGCCGCCTCGACGATGCCTGGAGCGGCTCTGGCCACTGGCTCGTCCCGATCGTCGGCTGGCTCGACGCCCCGCCCCGCTTTCGGATCAACCCGGACGAGGTCGAGAGTTTGCATACGCCCGGCGTCCGCGAGTTGCTCGCCCCCTCGGCCTACTCGCGTGAGGCGGCCGACCTCGATGGCGATCGCTACTACAATGCGACGCTGCGTTGGTCCGATGGCCAGGTCTTCGGCCTCTCGACCGACCTGCTCATCGAAGCGCTCGAGCGAGGACTTGGACGCGACGCGCACCCGGGGCCGGAGCGCCTGAACAGCCTACGGTCATGGCTGCGCATGAAGGCAAAATCGAACCCGGCTTGAGGCCCCACGACCGAGGCCCGAAAAAGAAAACGGCGTCGCTCTGCGAGCCACGCCGTGCCGATCTCTTCGCGATCCATCCTCTCTGCGCCGCGCCCGGTGGAGCGCGAGCTGAGAAATGCCCCGTTAGCTCGCCGCCCGGATCGTCGGCAGCAGCACCTCGGCCGAGGCGGGCAACGTCTGACCAGCCTTGTCGAACTCACGCGCGAGGGCCTGCTTCACGACCTGCTTCAAGTTCCCCCGACAACCGCCACAACGCAGACCCGCACCCGACGCGCGCGCGACTTCCCGCGCCGATGTCGCTCCGCCTTCGACGAGGCGGCGGATCTCGTGGTCGCTGATTCCGCGACAGTGGCAAACGATCATGGGGGACCCTTCAATTCTGGGGAGTCCCTATTCTATGAAGATAGAAATTGATAATCAATGTCAATTTCAGCTTGGGCCCAAAATATCCGACCCTGCTCAAAGCTCCGCGAGAGGGTTTCCAGCGCATGCTCAGGACAAATTCCGCCCCGAATGGCCCCGCGGGTGATCGAAGGGGACTGCCTGCGACCCTTCGGGCTGGATAGAATGGGCTCCCGCCTGGAGAAACCATGACCACCGATGACCTCGTGCAGATCGAGCGGATCAAGCAGCTCAAGGCCCGCTACTTCCTACTGATGGACCAGAAGCGGTGGGATGAGTGGGCCGACGTCTTCTGTGAAGACGTCACCATCGACACCCGTGAGGAGGGCACCCCTCTGATCCATGGGCGCGCGAAGTTTCGCGCCTACCTGCCTCCGATCCTCGAGAACGTGAAGACGTGTCACCAGGGCCATACCCCGATCATCACGATCACGGGTCCGGACCGCGCCGAGGGCATCTGGGCCATGGAGGACATGCTCTGGTGGCCCAAGGGCTCGCCCTTCGAACATCTCTGGGGTCTCGGCTGGTACGAGGAGACCTACCGCAAAGAAGCGGACGGCGAGTGGCGAATCGAGCACCTGAAGCTGCGTCGCATCCGGGTGGAGATGGATGGGGTCGAGGCCGGCTCCGGAGATCGACCCGCCAGCGGCGAACGAACGAACGTGCCCGGCTGAGGCCGAGCCGAACCCACAAGAACGGGAGATCGAGCATGCCCAGCCTGGAAGAACTGACGAAGCCCGGTCGCGCCGCAATCCTGACCATGGAGATGCAGCGCGGCGTGATCGGCGATCTGAGCGCCTTGCGCGCGCTGGCCGAAGTGATCGAATCCCAGGGCGTGCCCGGACGCCTCGGCGGCCTGCTCGAGGCCGCGCGCCGGGTCGAGATTCCCGTCGTGCATTGTCGAGCCGCTTTTCGACGCGACCGGCGGGGCTCGTATCGCAACGTGCCCATGGTCAACCACATGCTCAAGAACCCCGAGCATATGCTCGTCGACGAGCCCACGACCGAAGTCATCCCCGAACTCGGCCCGGCGCCAACCGATCTCGACTCGGTCCGACTCCACGGCATGTCGCCCTTCATCGGGACGGGTCTGGATCCGACCCTGCGCTCGCTCGGCGTCGACACCCTCATCGCGACCGGCGTCTCCCTGAACGTGGGTATCCTCGGCGTCGTGATCGAGGCCATCAACCACGGCTACCATGTCGTTCTGGTGTCAGATTGTGTCGGCGGCTACCCGCCGGAATACGCCGAGATGGTGCTCGAACATAGCCTGGCCCGGATCACGACTCAGACCACCGCGGAAGCCCTCCAGAAGCTCTGGAGCTGAAAAGAGCGGCTCGCCGCGCAGAGGTCACCCCGGAGGCCCCCCAGCGTGTCAAACGAGCTCTCCCCGATCGACTTTCAGGTCCACCGCGACAATTTTCGCGAGTCCCGCTTCACGCCGGGGGCGCCCGTGGACCGTCTCTCGGATGGCCAGGTCTGCTTTCGGGTGGACCGCTTCGCGCTGACCTCGAACAACATCTCCTACGCCGCCGCCGGCGACCTGCTGAAATATTGGGGCTTCTTCCCGGGCTCGGAACGCTGGGGACGCATCCCCGCCATGGGCTGGGGCGACGTGATCGACTCCCGCCACCCCGAGGTCGAGGTCGGGACCCGGGTCTTCGGCTTTTTCCCAATGAGCCGTCACCTCGTGGTCGATGCACAGCCGAACTCGGGCGGCCTGGTCGACGGCGTGGCCCACCGCAAAGAACACGCCCCGATCTACCGGACCTACAGCAACGTCCGAACCGACGCCCTCTACGACGCGGAGCGCGAGGATCAGATCATCTTGCTGCGAGGACTCTTCATGACCTCGTTCCTGGTCGACGACTTCTTCGCCGACGAGGATTTCCACGGCGCCGGGGCCGCGATCGTGACCAGCGCCTCGAGCAAGACGTCGATCGCGCTCGCACGCCTGCTCTCCCGACGCGGTCGCGGGCCCGTGATCGGCCTGACCTCTTCGCGCAACCGCGATTTCGTGGAGAAGCTGGGCTGCTACGACGAGGTCGTGCTCTACGAAGAGCTCGATCGGCTGACCGAATTGACGCCCGCCGAAGGCGCCATCATGGTCGACATGGCCGGCAACGGCGAGGTCGTCCACGGCGTCCACCATCGCCTCGCCGATCGGCTCCGCCACTCGTGTACGGTCGGCGCCACCCATTGGGAGTCGGCCGGCCGCTCGGAGGCGCTGCCCGGGCCGCAGCCCGAATTCTTCTTCGCGCCCGGCCGGATCGTCAAGCGCTCCCAGGACTGGGGCCCTGCCGGACTACAAGAACGCCTCGGCGCCTCGTGGCGCGACTTCGCCGCCTGGAGCGACGAGTGGATGGTCCTGCGACATCACCGCGGGGAAGAGGCGCTCCGCGAGACCTACCTCGAAGTGCTCGGCGGCGGCCTCGATCCCCGAGACGGTCACGTGATCTCGCTCTGGTAGGCGGCCCATCGGTTCCGGATCGATCGCATCGACAGGAGAAAAACGGTCATGATCAAAGCCCGCGGCGTCCACCATCTCGCCTTCTCGACCGCCGACCTGAAAGGCCAGCTCGAGTTCTTTTCCGATGTATTAGGCCTTCCGCTGGTCGCGATCTTCCCAATGCACGGTGTCCCCGGCGGCATCCACGCTTTTCTCGAGGGCGCGGAGGATTGCCTGATCTCGTTCGTTCAGCTTCCCGCCATGGGCGAGATCGAGATCGAGTTCGGCAAGACCCACGCCGGTAACGGCGCTTTGCCCTCCGCGCCCGGGACCCTCCAGCACCTCGCCCTCGTCGCCGACGACGAGCAGGAGCTGCTGGCCCTGCGTGATCGCATCCGCAGCCGGGGCATCAACGTCATCGGCCCCATCGACCACGGCATGTGCCTCTCCATGTACTTCGCAGGGCCAGAAGGGCTCACCCTCGAGGTCGCGACCTCCGACGCGCCGATCGATCCCGAACGCTGGCTCGACGCCGAAGCCGCCGCCGAGGTCGGAATCACGCCCGACGCCCTGGCCCGCCTCGCCTCGCCCGCGTCCTACGAGCGGCCCGACTCAGCTGTCCCCCAGCCCGACTACGACCCCGCAAAGCCCCATATGCGCTACCCCGAGACGGTCTACGCCGCGATCCTCGACCTGCCGGACGAGCAGGTTCGCGAAACGCTCAGCTTCGCCGAGCCCCCGGTCCCCAAGCGATGAGCCGCGCCGCGAAACGGCCGATCGTCCGCGAGCCCTACGGCGTCGTCCACGCCGACCCGAGCCCGATCAAAGACGTCTACGGGGGCGACCCGGGCTTCGTCTTCGTCGAATGCATGCGGATCCGGCCGACCGACGTCGAGTCGAAGACCGTGATCGTCTTTTCGCATCCGATCGGCGGCGGCGCCTTTTTGCCGCTGGTGAGCGCGCTGGCGGCGGCTGGCGTTCACGTCGTCTACTGCCACCCCCGTTACCGGGGCAACGACACGGCCCTGATCCTCGAAAAATGCGTGCTCGACCTGGGCGCCTGCGTCCGGGACGTGAAGCGACGCTTCGGCTACGAACGAGTGCTGCTCGGCGGCTGGTCGGGGGGCGGGTCGCTGTCGACGTTCTACCAGGATCAGGCCGAGCATCCGACTCTGCGCGAGACCCCCGCCGGCGACCCCGCGGACCTGGTCGCAGCGGAATTGGTCCCCGCCGATGGCGTGCTCCTGCTGGCCGCCCACCTCTCGCGCTCGGTCACCCTGACCGAGTGGATCGACCCCTCGATCCTCGACGAGACGCAGCCCTTCGAGCGTGACCCCGAGCTCGATCTCTACGCGGGGGAGAACCCGAACCAGCCGCCGTATACCCCGGATTTTCTGGCGCGCTATCGCGAGGCCCAGGTCGCCCGCAACCGGCGCATCACGGCCTGGGTCCGGGAGACGCTCGACACCCTGCGCGCGGATCCCTCGGCCGCGCCCGAGCGCGCCTTCTGCGTCCACGGCACGATGGCCGACCCGCGCTTTCTCGACCCGACCCTCGACCCCTCGGATCGCAAGCCCGGACTCTGCTACCTCGGCGAGCCGAAGGTCGTCAACGACGGCCCGGTCGGGCTCGCGCGCTTCACGACCCTCCGCTCGTGGCTC
>Ga0315326_10002105_pt1 | contig 10625 bp, 10 predicted proteins | sample M180m32315metaG_FD_203457 | JGI IMG/M metagenome (GOLD analysis project Ga0315326, IMG submission 203457) | Ammonia-oxidizing marine archaeal communities from Monterey Bay, California, United States - M1 80m 32315 | ecosystem: Environmental > Aquatic > Marine > Coastal | place: USA: California... | reverse complement strand
AAATAATATTTATACAAAATCATTAGAAGACTTAGCTTATTACTCAATGAAAAGAGAAAAATAAAAGGGAGTAAATTGTTAAAAAAAGAAAGGGCAAACTACATTCTCAAAAAACTCAATGAAATGTATCCTGAAACCCCAATTCCCTTAACTCATCATAATATTTTTGAATTACTAATTGCAGTATTGTTAAGTGCTCAATGTACTGATGAAAGAGTAAACAAAGTTACTCCAAAGTTGTTTGATTTAGCTAATACTCCTATCAAAATGATGAAAATACCTCCAGCAAAAATAGAAAAGATAATTAAGTCGTGTGGTTTAGCTCCTCAAAAATCTTATAATATCTCTAATCTATCAAAAATAATTGTAAATAAATTCAATTCTATTGTGCCTGAAAACTTCAAAGATTTAGAAAGTTTACCTGGAGTAGGACATAAAACAGCCAGCGTGGTAATGTCTCAAGGATTTGGATACCCAGCGTTTCCAGTTGACACACATATACATCGACTTTCTCAGAGATGGGGATTAACCAAAGGAAAAAATGTGAATGAAACAGAATCAGATTTGAAAAAAATATTCCCAAAAGAAAGCTGGAATAAATTACATTTGCAATTTATTTATTACGGAAGGTCCAATTGTACAGCTAGAGGATGTGATGGAACTATATGTGAAATATGCAGGACTTGTTTTCCTAATAGAAAAAATCCATTCAAAGTAAACAAAGCCTAGTAATAAATGCAAGTTGAATAAAACCATTCATCTAAATTTATAAAATTTAAGATAAAATTAAATTTTATAAATTATTTATTGCTATGTTAAACGTTGGGATTATAAATATAACTGGATATGCTGGAGCAGAGATTGCTAGGCTCGTTTACTCACATCCAGAATTACATCTTGCATCTGCAACAGGAAGAAGTAAAGCAGGTCTAAATTTAAATGAAGTTTTTCCTCATTTGGAAAAAACTAATATAAAAATTAAAGAAGAATTATCAGATAACATAGATTTTGTTTTTTCAGCATTACCACACGCAGCAAGTGCTGAAAAACTGTCTCAATATGTTGATAGCGGAATCCCTGCTATTGATATATCAGCAGATTTCAGATTAAAAGATTTGTCTACTTATGAAAATTGGTATGATATCACTCATCCAAGACCTGAGTTGATAGAACAATCAACATATGGTCTTCCTGAATTACACAGAGAAGATATTAAAACAAGTAAATTAGTAGCAAACCCAGGTTGCTTTCCAACTGGAGGAATATTATCTATGTCACCTGCAGTTAGTAATGATTTAATAGAAGAATTGATAATTATTGACTCAAAAACAGGAATATCAGGAGCAGGAAGAACTTCAAAAGAAGCTTTTGGATTTTCAGAATTAAATGACAATTGCGCAGCTTATGGAACTAAAGGCCATAGGCATCAACCTGAAATGGCACAAGAGTTAAACTTTTTATCTAATAATAAAATTAAAGTATTATTTACTCCTCACTTAGTATCAATGACAAGAGGTATTTTAGGCACAAATTACGCAACTTTAAAAAAAGAAATCAAAGAAAAAGACGTTGTTGACCTATATAAAGAATTTTACAAAAACGAACCTTTCATTAAAATAGTAGATACACCACCTGCAACAAAGCATACTTGGGGATCAAATTTTGTATACTTATATCCTTATGTAAGGGAAGATACAAACACTTTGGTTGTTATTAGTGCTTTGGATAATCTTGTAAAAGGTTCTGCTGGTGCTGCTATTCAAAACATGAACTTAATGCAAGGTTTTGAAGAAACAATGGGTATAGGAGCTTTGCCGATTTACCCATAAATATATGCCCCGTTGGTGTAGTGGCCTAACACGCCTGCCTTTCACGCAGGAGATCACCGGTTCAAATCCGGTACGGGGTACCAAACTTATGAATTCAAATTACAAATGGGTAATAAATTGGAAAACAAATCAGGAAAAAGTTGGGAACAAACTTATTTTTTAGATCTTTGATAGTATTTCCTGGAATTTCTTCTTCGTTTTTTAAATCTATTTTCTTTTGGTTTATTTTCGATTTTTTCTTCGGTAAATTTCTTGTCAGGGTTTTTGGTTTTATCCAAAAGCTTCTCTATTATTTTCCACATTTTTGCATCTCTAGGAGAAATAAAACTTACGGCTTCTCCAATTGAACCTGCTCTTGCAGTTCTACCTATTCTGTGAATATAGTCTTCAGGAACTTGAGGCATATCATAATTTATTACGTGTTCAATATGAGGAATATCTAAGCCTCTTGAAGCAATATCAGTAGCAATAAGTATTCTATACTTAGATTTTTTAAAATCATCTATTACTCTATTTCTTCTGTTTTGTCTTAGATCTCCATGAAGAGCCAGGCTTTTAACTGTATCTTGTTTCAACCTCTTCTTTAATTTTTCAGTTAAGTATTTTGTCCTAACAAAAATCAAAATTGAACCACGCCTTTCTGTTATTTCATCAAGTAATTCATCATATTTTTTTTCTTGAGTGGTTTGTATGACTTTTTGAGTAATTTGAGTTTTTATAACATTATTTTCTTTAACTTCTACTCTATGAGGTGAGTTTAAATATTTTGCTGAAAGTTTTTTAATTCTGTCTGGTATTGTTGCTGAAAAAAGTAAGGTTTGCCTTTTTTTAGGCAAATATTTTAAGATTTTCTCAACTTGGTCTTCAAAACCCATATCTAACATTCTGTCTGCTTCATCTAGAACAAGAAAATTAAAGTTTTTTAGTGATAATGATTTTCTAAGTAATAAATCATTAATTCTTCCAGGAGTTCCTATAATTATTTTTGGAGACTTTTTTAATTGAGCAACCTGATTATTTAAGCTTGCCCCACCGACAACTTGAGTTATTAAAATTTTACTTTTAAATCCTTTAAGCGAAATTCCAACATCTGCTACTTGTTTTGCTAATTCTCTTGTAGGAACAAGAATTAACCCATAAGTGTTTGAAGATGAAGTTATTTTTTGTATTAATGGAATTAGATATGCAGCAGTCTTACCTGAACCAGTTTCAGCACTTGCAAGAACATCATTACTCTTTAATGCAATTGGTATAGTTTTTTCTTGAATTTCAGTCGGCTTATGAAATTTTAAATATTTCAATGATTTAATTAAACCATCAAATAAATTATAATCTGAAAAAGTAGTCATATTTTTCTACAGTTTTTTTATCGTAGAATACAATTCTATAGACTTATTTCTTATCTAGCTGATGATTATTAGTACTGATACTGATCTAAATTCTTAAAATAATATTAGATGCTTTATTTTTTATCTTTTAATTGCCTTTAATCCTTCAGAAATTCCTTGGGTAGCCCAATTTCCCCATGGCATTGTGAAAAATTTATATCCTTTATCGACAAAAAAGTTAGGATCCATAGTTGGAGGTATAAAATACATTCCAGGTACTACTCCATGTCTTTTACATGCCTCAGCAATTATATCTAAACCTTTTTCGTACTCACTTGATTCAAAATCTAATGAAACTCCAAGTTCTATAGATAAATCAGAAGGACCAATAAGCAATACATCTATACCATCTACACTTAAAATCTCATCTATGTTGTCAATAGCTTGTTGAGTTTCAATCATAGGTGCAATCAAAACTTCATCATTATACATATCTAAATATTCTCTATATTTTTCTTTTGTAGAATATTCTTTAACATCTACTCCCCAATCACCTCTGAGACCAGCATTACTTCTATCTCCTAGTGGAGCATATTTACACGCTCTAACCATTGCCTCAGCTTCTTCTTTTGTATTTACCATTGGAACAACTATTCCTCTAGCACCTGCGTCTAAAGCAAAACATATAAGATCTGGTTGATTTGCGCTTACTCTCACTATAGGAGCAGCATTTTTACCCGCCATTGAAGCAATTGCTGGGATAAATTCTTTTACCATAAATGGTGAATGCTGAGTGTCATAAAGTATAAAATCATAATCTGAATCAGCTAAGATACTCATGTTTTCTACCCAAGGCGAACCGGCACAGCCTACTACTGTTTTTCCTGCTTTTAAATTTTCTTTTACTTTATTCATTTGATTCTCCAATAATTTGTGTTTCTAATAAACCTTGTTTAGAAAACTATAATATATCAATTGTTTTGAAATGTCATATAAAAATATAAAATTTTATCTAAACCGCTCTCTCCTTAAGCCAATCCTCTGTAATTTCTAATCCAAAACCAGGAGCATCTGATGGAATAATATAGCCATCTTTAATTGAAGGTGTTCCTGGCAATAAAACCATTTCTTCTAACGGAACTCCTGGAGGAGACACTCCTTCTGATCTTTCTGCCCAAGGCACTGATGGCATAGAAAATGCCAAATGTTGTCCATATGGATAGTTTGTACTAGCATGAGGAATTACTGAAAGTCCGTGCGCTTCTGCTAAATGACAAATCTTTATCCCTGCTGTAATCCCCCCTACCCAATTCAAATCAGGTTGAAAAATATCAACAATTCCTTTACTAGCAGCTACTGCGAAAGGATATAAAGAATACCAATGTTCTCCAGTCGCCAAAGTTTGCCAAGGTATTCTATTTCTTAAATTTTGATATCCGTCTAAATTTTCTGGATTTAAATAATCTTCCATCCATTTAATTTTGTATGGCCTTAAAGCTTCTGCTAACCGAACAGCATACTCATTATTTAAAGACATCCATGCGTCAACTGCTATTTCTACATCTGGGCCAACTTGTTCTCTTGTAGAAGCAACTAATTCTTCAGCTCTATTAATTCCCTCAAGATTACTTTCAGGCCCTTCTCTTAAGAAGAGTTTTACTGCCTTAAACCCTAATTCTAAAAACCATTCAATACTGTTTTTAGTTCCATATTCAAAACTTGTATTGCTTGCATAACAAAATATTTTATCTTTTTGAGGACCACCAATAATTTCATAAACTGGCCTATCTAATACTTTTCCCTTAAGATCCCATATAGCATTATCCACTGCACTTATAGCAAAACTTGATAACCCAGATGTCCCGTATGGAATTGTAGATTGCTGCATAATATCCCAAAGCATTTCCGTAGACATACAATCTTTACCTACTAAAATTTTAGCCAAGTGATCATTTATTATTGATTCAGTCACTCCTGAATATAATGTAAAACCAAAACCCCAAGTTCCATCCTCTCCCCTTACTATACATGCAGTTCTTTTCCAACCAGCACTCCACTCAGATCTTGGAATACCTGGATATCTATTCATTGGACTTACCATTCCTCTAGTATCATAAGGATCCTGAGATTTTGGAACTCTAGGTTTAGTTTTTATATTCGGTTTTAATTCGATTGTAAAAGCTTCGATTGATTTAATTTTCATGATTCTGTCCCATTAGAGTATAGTTTAGTGTTTGTAATTTATATAACATTTGAAAATTATCATATCCAATAAAAAAATTTTATATAGAGGAAAATATGAAAATTAAAGACTTAAGACTCTCTAAAACTAAATTAGTAGATTATTTGGGAGATGTTGAGCCCGCTTGGAGCCCAGGGAGTACAGTAAAATCAAACATTGGAGGAACAATCTTCATTGAAATAGAATTAGATGACGGAACTATTGGCATAGGACCCGGATGCGATCAATCAATTTTAAATGATGCAAAAGAATACTTAATAGGAAAAAGTCCTGAAGATGTTATTAGTCATTTTAAGTATTTGATCTATAAAACCAGAAATATTCCTTATAATGGATTGGCTGGAATAGATATAGCTTTGTGGGACCTAAAGGGAAAAATAGAAGGGAAGTCTATTTCAGAGATTTTAGGTAAGAAAAAAGATCATCTTATTCCATATTCAAGTTTTGTTATTCTTTCAGATCCAGATGAGAGAGCTGAGTTATCTGAAAATTTATTGAAAGAAGGATGGAAATCCATAAAAGTTAGGTTACATCATAACGATTATGAAAAAGATATAGAAACTATAGAAAAAATAGTCTCAAAAACAAATGGGAAATTAGATATTTTAGTTGATGCAAATCAAGCACAATCAAGTTATCCATGGCAACCAGGGGTGATTTGGGATATGGAAAGAGCAAAAAAAACAAACGAAGCAATGCATGAAATGGGATGTTATTGGCTTGAAGAACCTAGGCCTAGATTTAATTACAAAGAACTTTCTGAACTTGTCTCAATGAAAAAAACAAAGATTGCTGGCGGAGAAAATAACACTGTAGTATCTGATTTTCATGAAATGGTTGAAAAAAATGCTTATGATATTTTACAACCTGAATCCATGGTTTTGGGCGGGATTTCTCCTCTTATAGAAATTGGAACTTTATCCAAAAAACATAAAAAAGAAATAGTCCCTCATCATGGCGGAGGAGATATTGGAGTGATTGCTCATATTCATCTTCTTTCCACATGGGAAAATGCTCCTTATTGTGAAATGCTAAATGATCCACCTTTAAGTAGCTATAAACATAAATTTTATATTTTCAACGAAAATCCTGAAGTAATTAATGGAAAAATTAAAGTTCCTGAAGGCCCTGGCCTTGGTGTAAGCATTAAGGAAGACCTAATAATAAGAGCATGAGTTTTAGTTTATTTAGTTATCAATATAGAAGATGGCTCGTTGCAGGGACTACATTTCTTTCTGTTGGTACATCAATAGGATTTGTACAATACGCATTTCAAGCTTTTGTAATTCCTTTAGAAGAAGAATTCGGATGGTCAAGAACCCAAATCAACTTATCTTTATCCTTGGGTATCGCAAGCTCATTTATAGCACCCGTTGCAGGTAGATTCTTAGACAAATTTGGATCTACTAAAATAATGTCTCTTTCGTTATTGCTAGTTACTTTAGGCTTCTTTATGAGAGGATCTATGGCTGAATTATGGCAACTTTATGTATCAAGTATTTTGCTATATATTGGAATTCCTGGAGCTACACAGCTTCCCTTGGGTAAGCTTATGGGATTATGGTTCCCAAAAATTAGAGGAAGAATGATAGGTTTTACAATGGCTGGAAATAATTTTTCAGCAGTTGTAACAGTGCCTATTGCAACTTTTATAATACTCGCATCTGGATGGAGATTTGCTTTTTTCGTTCTAGGTATAGCAACATTCATTGTTCTTATTTTAGTTCTTTTATTTATAAGAGATGATAAAAATCATAATTTTCAATCTAAGAATAAAAATGAAGCAAAAAAAGAGTCCGAAAAAGATTATGAATTGTCGGAAGCAATTAAGACAAGTGCATTTTGGTTTTTAGTATCAGGAATGACTTTACAGCAATTTGCTAGAACTACGGTTGTTATACAACTAGTCCCTCATTTTGTTGCTAAAGGTGTGAGTGTTGGCTTAGCTTCTTCTATGATGTCTGCATTTGGAATATTTGCAGTTATAAGTAAATTGATAAGCGGATGGTTAAGCGACTTGATTCCATCAAGATTTATTTTAATAATTGTAGTGATTTTCCAAATGATAGGGATACAATTTGTTCTTGCTGAAAGACAAGAATTAATGTGGATAGGATCTTCATTAATGGGATTAGGAATTGGAGCTATGGGAGTACTCGGTCCAGCTATTACAACTGAATTATTTGGATTGAAAAAATATTCTTCAATTTTTGGTTTTATAAATATGCCAATAGCATTACCTATAATTATTGGACCCATATTTTCGGGGATAATTTTTGATAGATATAAAACTTATACTTTAGCTTTTAATCTTGTAGAATTGATTTTAATAATTTCAATAATAAGTTTTATTTTTGTAAGAATAAAACCTAATAAAGGAAAATAGTTATGGTTAAAGCAGCAGTTCTATACGAAGCAAACAAACCTATGATCATAAAAGATCTAGATCAAGGTTCGCCAAAAAGTAATGAAGTTAAGGTAAAAATGTTAGCAGCTGGAGTATGTGCTTCTGATCACCATATCATGAAAGGCGAAACAGCATTCCCAATGCCCATTGTATTAGGGCACGAAGGAGCAGGAATAATTGAAGATGTAGGAGAAAATGTAACCTCAGTAAGTAAGGGAGACAAATGTATTTTATCTTTTGTAGCTAGTTGTGGATCATGCGTTTCTTGTAGAAATGGATTAGGGAACCTATGCGACACCAATAGGCTTACAGGTACTAAACAATACGATGGAACATTTAGATTAAAAGATGAAAAAAATGATGACATTCATCAGATGGCAAAACTTGGAGTTTTTGCTGAAGAAATTGTGATCCCTGAAAATGCATGCTTTAAGATTGATGATGACGTTCCTATAGATGTTGCATGCTTAATTGGTTGCTCTGTTACCACAGGAGTAGGCGGAGTAATTAATCAGAAAAATATATTCCCAGGTGCAACTATTGCTGTTTTTGGAACAGGAGGAGTAGGCCTGAACACGATTTTGGGTGGTCAAATTATGAACTCTTCTAAAATTATTGCTGTAGATATACTTGATAGCAAACTTGAATTTAGTTATAAATTTGGAGCAACTCATACAATTAATTCTAAAACTGACGATGTTCAAGAAAAAATTTTAGAAATAACAAATGGTAAGGGTGTAGATTTTGGATTTGATGCTTTTGGAAGTGCTATTACGACAGAACAAATGATGAAATCATTGAAAAAAGGAGGAACAGGTGTAATTATTGGGCTCGCTCCTCTAGGGATGACAGCAAATATAGATTTAGTTGATATGGTGAGAGATCATAAAACTCTTGTGGGGTCATACTATGGTTCTGTATCTCCTCATGTAACATTTGAAAGAATAATTGATTTTTATAAAACAGGGAAACTTGATATAAATTCGGTTATAGAAAGAAAATATCCTTTAGAAAAAATCAATGAAGCCTATCTAGATTTAGAGAACGGTAAAGATGGCAGAGGAATAATAGATTTTACAATATAAATACTTACGTAGTTATAAAAAAGATACCTGCTATATATATTAAAACTAAAACAACAAGAAAAACATTTTTCATATAGCCAGATAAATTGCCTTTCAAAAAGATTAACAATGCTGAAATTGATATCAATAAAAGTCCGGTTATTGTTGCAATTATATGAGCACTTTCAAATTGCTTAATTATATTTCCAACATAAAAAATATCTGTGTAAAAAATAATAGTCACATTAAATACACAACTTCCAAATAGGCCTGCAACTCCTAAGTCTGCAGCTTTCATTCTTACTGAGGCAATATATGATGAAGCCTCAGGCATCGAAGTAACTATGGATGAAACAATTATACCTAAAGTACTAGAAGCTACACCTGTTTCATGAGAAATATTGTCAACACTATAAGCTAAAAAAAATCCAGAAAAAACAACACCTATTGAAATGAGAATAAAATAAAACCAAGCTTTGAAAGCAGTAAGATCTGAATCATTTTCTTCAATCTCTTCGTCAGGTTTTAGTTTGTATGTATATCTAAGCCCTATTACATAAAAGACAAAAATAATAAATGAAGATAATCCAAGATTATAGAAAGAGTATGAAAAATTAATAAAAGTTACCAATAAAACTATCACAGTCATAAATGTAGCTAATGCAGCAAGATAAATCTGGCTACTTGATATTTGATCAATAACCGTTTTTCCTCCAAAAAGAAGTGCTACTGAACAAAATATAAGCATATTAACCATATTTGAACCTAGTATGTCTCCAAGTGCAAGAGCGGGATTTGGAGGGTCTAATAACACTGCAGATATGTTAGCAGATAGTTCTGGAAGAGAAGTTGCTAATGCTACTAATATACTTCCAATAAATAATCTCCCTAATCCAGTTATTGATGCTAGTGCATCTCCATATTTAGCTAAATAGCTTCCAAAAATGACTGTAGAAACAGCACTAATTGCAAAAATAATTATATTAAGAGTTAAAATATCCATTCAATTTACCATTGACCAGTTTTTACCAAAAGATATCCAATAATAATAATAAATAAAAACAAAATTATAGAAAATATCACAATCAATCTAAGTGTTTTTTGAAAATTACTTAGAGAATCATAACCTTGATTTATATAATCTTCCCAAGGATCATTTATCTTATTCTTATCATCAACAACTTTTATGTTTTTTTTCATAAGCCATCATAAACTATAATAAATTTCTTTATATCTCAATTATAAATCAGTACGTAATAGTATAATATTCATAATATAAAGTAGCTTGAGAATAATTATGTTTGATTTTATAGGTGTCGCAATTGGAATTTTATTTGCAGTTCTTATTATTTCTGGAGTCATTTTCCTTATTGGATATTCATTAAAAAATTCAGGTGTAAAAATCAGTTTCGACCTCTCATTGAATGGTTACTTCTATTTTGTAAGACTAATTTCTGGAGGAGTTTTTTGTTTAGCAGGAATTTCTAGAATATTACAGGGAATATTTGCATCATTATTTGGATCAAGCTTTAGCTATGAAATGATTTCTATAACAGAAGGAAGTGATGTTGGTGTATTCGAAAATAAAATGATGTACGATGGCAGCGTTGAAGCTAGTCTTTTCACTGGTATTACTACATCAATTATTAGCGGGATAATTTATCTTGTACACGTGTACCTTCAAAATAGAAATGATCTTTCAAATGATCAAAATACTACAAACGACATTATGTTCAAAATTTTAGTTTTTGCAGG
>Ga0315326_10002098_pt1 | contig 10635 bp, 9 predicted proteins | sample M180m32315metaG_FD_203457 | JGI IMG/M metagenome (GOLD analysis project Ga0315326, IMG submission 203457) | Ammonia-oxidizing marine archaeal communities from Monterey Bay, California, United States - M1 80m 32315 | ecosystem: Environmental > Aquatic > Marine > Coastal | place: USA: California... | reverse complement strand
CAGAACTGCGTGAGCGTGTAGAGGCATACATGTCGCGCAAGGTAGAGGAAGTTGAAATCGATCCATTTGGTGACATTTACACAGGTGGTCGCACGATTTGGACCCGTGATGGCGACAAGCCGGTCAACCCCAACGCTTTCACTTCAGACCACTGGTGAAATTACACTTGGACCCACAAGTATTGAAATGGAGCAGCGTGAGCAATATCTACATGAAGGCGAGGAGTCTAATTCTAGTTGCTCTTTTTTTGACCTCGGCGGTTCCGCTTTCTACCGCTGAAGATCCAGTGGACATCACCATTCTCACTGACTGGGGAGATGACCATGCCTACATTGTCACAGGCGATGTGAACCTCTCCGAGGTTAACGCCACACATTCACGTAATGGTTCACTTCTCGATATCGGCTTGATTTACGATACTACAGGTACAGATCTTCGTTTAGAACTCAATTCTACTTTGGAATATGAAGACATTATCACGGTGACAGTGGGGGAGTTATCTCGAACTATCACAGTTGGCTTGTGGGGGCAACCCTTAGCGGATCACGAGGTTACAACCACTACACAATGGACGATGGACCAGCAATGGACAAATGAGTTTGGTCCACAAAAATACATTCTGACCTTTGATGGTAATGGCTGGCAAGCAAGAGAGGGCAATATCCTCGAAGCCTGGGAAATGGGCGATGGGGCTTTACAAATTACCAGTAATACGGATGATGGCGGTATTATCCTCAATCTAATTCTCGAATCGGTATGGAAGAACGAGACAATTGTAGATGGCATACTAACTGGACAGGTATTCGATGCACGTGGCAATGGAACAATCGGTGTCGAAAGCAATGGTACTGATGGTGAGGTGACAATCCAGGGAATGGTAAGTGATGCATGGATTAACCGCTCGCTAATCGATGGAATTGTCGATGAAAAATTCAGACTTGAGGCCAATGGCTCAATCGAGATATTGAATAACGAAAGTGAAGAAGGAAATTTCTCATTGACCGGAGTTCTTGCGGTATTACTAGTCGAGACTCATGACCTCAATGGCACTCGAGTCCTTGACCACCAAGAATTTGAGGCAACTGCAGATTTAGTAATCGAGGATAACGATACTAGAATCGATATTTCACTTGAGGTATTTCAGCAATTAACGCGCTGGGAAAATGGAGTGATGGTCAATGCCTATAGCAATCTAGAGGGCCATGGGTCATTTGGACTTACCAGTTCAGACGAGAATTCAAGTGTAAACATCAATGGAACAATCTATGATTTCCACCAAGCTAGTGAAGATGGCTTGACTACCATCGACGACTTCCATCTCGATGGAACGATTAGTGGAGATGCATCGGGAACCTTTGGCGTTGTGAGAAATATCGAAACCGATGGACAACAAGCGAGTTGGAATGGTACAACATATGATGTAATTGTCATTCATCAGGAAGATTGGTTCAATCTAACTGGAATTGCAGGACTACCTAATTCAGAGATTGGTGCTGGTGCGCACCATAACGAATCATGGGATTATTTGGTCCCTCAAGAGCACTGGGATAATCGTTCCATTCGCACGGTTTGGCAACAAACTGGCAATGACCCTAGTAGCGGTGATGAAGTTCACAACAACTCTCCGATAGAGCAACCACTTGAGCAACCAGATGTCGAAGAAATGCTTGGCGATGTCAATGTAGGTAGAGAGATGGGCTTTGCCCCACTTGATGCAAAAGAAGGTGATGTATTCACTCTCGACCATCAAAGCGAAATGGCTCTAACCGTAACATGTGGACTCCCAGAGGTCAAACCAATCGATGGCCATATGGTTGATACTCTTGTTTGGACAGGGGAATATTCCTCAGGTGTAGGCGGCAATGCAAGTGGTAATCTCATTGTAGATGGACCGTTATCTGGACTCAATGTTGAAATTGAGAGAATTATCATTGCACCATTCGGTGAAGATAACCAAACAGTAACTGTAACCGAGAATAAACAGATAGATCGTGTTCTATTACCATCGATTATTTCTATTCATGATAATACTCCACCAACAATAGTTAGTGCCACACTCAGAGAGGGAGTTGTCACAGGTGAGGGCGGACCGACTGCTCATCTAGAGGTAGTGATATCAGACCCCGATTACAATGTCGATAGTGTAACTGCAGACCTTACGGGAATAGGTGGCGAAATTGTCGGACTTTCGGATAAGGGGATGCAGGGTGATTCAGAGATAGGCGACGACATTTGGACCACCCAAATTGTTGTGATGGGGCTAGAATTAGGAGATATTCCAATCATTATTTCTGCTACTGATGCATTTGAATCTGGTGAAAATTTCAATACCACAATCGAAGTGATAAATCAACCACCACGCCTTGCTGGAATCACAATAGTTCCTCATAAAATTGCACGTGGTGACATTCTTGTCATCAATGCAGAGGTAGGTGATGGACATGGAGTCGCTAGTGTGCAGATGGATTTACGTGATGAAGGAGGCTCGCTTCAAGACCTCGAACGAATCGGTAATTTCTGGATTGGTGAAGTTGTAATTCCTGATGGAATGTCACCTGGGGACCACCTTCTAAAGGTCAGGATGGAAGATGACCTTGGCGCTTCAATTACAGTTACACGAACTAGAACTTCAGGTCTTCACCATGTAGAGAATTCCGATGATGAGGATGTGGAAGTAGAGGTGCTAAACACACCACCGCATATCGATGTTGGAGAAACTAGAGTGATTACTATTGGCGATGAAAATAAGGCGTATACATTTACAGTAACCATAAACGACCATGATAACCTTGCATCTGCGAAAATAAAACTTGGAGCATTCGCTCCACCCGGCGATGAAGGCAAATGGCTCGTGTTAGAACCAAATGGCGATGACACATATTCGATTACCGTTTCAATTCGTTCAACCATAGTAATTGGAACCCATGAAGTTCTGGTTAGAGCCACTGATATCTATGGTGCGCAATCATCTAATGAACCACTTGCAGTAATTGTACAAGAAGAGGAGAATTCTGTGATCTCCGGTGATGGGCCCGATTCCAAATTGATTACCTATGCAGCGGTTGGAGGAATGATAATTCTTGCAATTGCTGGAGCTACAATTTACATCCGTCGCGGTAGCGATGGTGAAGGTGGCGGATTAGGCGGATTCGGTGAAGTCTGAAGTTTCAGAATTCAATTTGAAGATTGTACTTTCCGGCGTGGTCTTTATCCGCTGTATAACGGTGGAAAATTTATGCGGATAGGACCATTCCATATTCCGTTTACAAAAAAGGTTGATACTCCTTTCATATGGCTGAATAATCCAGATGCCATCAAAGTCGATGCAATGCCATCGAAGATTTCTTTCACGCCTGAACGCCCATTTTCTATTGGGGGGGCTATTTTCACTATTGCACTCATTCTTTTTGGTCTAATATTCGCGGGCATCCCTATAGGAATTATTGCAGCAGAAAGCATTTACCCAATGCTCGATGAGGATAGTGATGAACCATGTTGGCCGGACCAAGATACCGCGGTAATATTATCAGATGGAATGGTATATTGCCAATGGGACAATTGGACTGAAGAATACACCAATTATCAGATTGCAGATGGCCATTATAGAATGACGATTTATGAAGAAGTCTACGAATTCAGATGGTCAGAGGAAAATGGCACAATCACTTATGCATGGTTAGATGGAGATTACAACCATTATGAATGCTATCAATTGATTCGAGCCTCGGCCTTGCCAGAGAACTTTACAGGCGATGACCTCATTGTGAAATATGGTACAGAGGATGAATCTTATCCAGAATGGTGCAACGAGAATAATGACAATTCTAATATCGTGTATAGCGACACTAATTCAACCCCATTTGATGGTGAGTTATTGTACAATATTTACCCCAATGATATGGCATATAGCATTGAAACAACTCAATACATGGAAGATGGCAATATTCGCCACACATATCACGAGTTGGATTGGGACAATCAGATTTATTTTGAAGAAGTAGCTTTTCTTTCAATCTTTGTATTAGTTGGATTAGGAATAATGTTGGCGCCCCTGCTCGGAAGAAAACGGATTTTGACCTTCGATACTATTGCCAACCAAGTGACTGAAGAATTCGCCAAATGGCCTAGGTTCGGTACTCTCCGTGCAACAATACAGACGCCTCTGTCCGTGGATATTGTAAGAAATACTAGGGAAGTTCATCATAGTGAGGGTGGTGATGAACATTCTTCAGGAAGGACATGGACTACCTATCATGATGGAATCGACATCACTGTCGATTTAGTTGGCCAAGGTCCGCAACCAGTCCTCTTCTTGGAGGGCAATGATGCAAGAAACAAATACGACTCGATTCTTGGTCAACTTTTCTTTGTACTGGGCCTTGACCTTTCAACAGTTGAAGGGGCGACTAATAGTGAAGAAGGGATAGATGGCACTGAGGAATTTGAAGAAGAAGCACCTTTCGAGGCACGTCTAACAGAGTCAAAAGAAGACTTCCCGGGAATCATATTTATCGGAGGAGATGTGCCATATACAGTTGGCCAAACTATTGCATATACTGCCGCTTGGATTTTAGGCATCTGGGTCATTTCAGGACTTGGTTACACCTTCCTTGCACCCTTCTGTGGATTAGGATCTTTAGTGACCATCTTACAATTCCGTGGGATAATGAAAACATTACGAGGGGAATCGATAATGGTAAAAAATGGTGAAACTATGACTTTCAGGAATACAAAGGACCCCACTCGGTATGATGGAAAGATGGCCGAGATGATAGATGGCCTTGAACAGGCGGATTCTAAGTTTGAAGAAGCAACTACTGTGAAAATGGATTGGATGCCATTTGAGAATCTGAAGATGGTTAGGCTTGGCCCGATTATCTTTGGAATAATCTCTCTCGTAATCTTCCTCTCGTTTGCATTTAATTGATTAGAAGGTCAGAACCTTTTCGCTGGTCCTAACCCATTCTGAACACTCTGCCATAGTTGAGAATTGGGCTTGTTCGTAATACGGCTGGCCCTTAGCAACTCCACACCTTTGTTGGCATGTGCCGCAGACCTTCAGCGGTACACCATTGGCGATCAAATCCTTGGTCATCTGCACCATATCTTCCACACCAGGTGGTGGCTCAATTCCATCTCTTGCGAGGTCCACTGAATCGTTCATGAGGAAAATACGTACCTCTTCGCCATCAGAATTTAATTGACGGGCTAGTCTTAGCGCATTCCAAGTCACATCAGTTCCATCATATGGTTGGCGGTTTAGGATAATCAGAATTGCCATGTGCCATGGTCATAGGCCAATTATTTCAACCATCCGAATCAATTTCACGCCTCTGTTCTGCTACATAGAAAATTGACAACAACGCAGAACAGAGTGCGAGAGCCGGGACTCGAACCCGGGTTCAAGCGTTGGCAACGCTCGGTGATAACCACTACACCACTCTCGCAAGTGCAACCATCGGATTGGACGGGGGTATAAACCGTTGTCGATATGTCCGAAGATACTCAAAGACAAGGACCTCAAATTGGTTAGAGCGACTCAAGTCCTCTGATGTTCTCTTCAATTATCACGGCACATTTCTCGAAAACTTCGAGAGTTTGACCATATGGGTCTTCGATTCCCCAATCTTGGTCGATTCTAATTGAAGGACAACTTACTCCACATCCCATTGAAATCACCATTTCAAATGACTGCCAATCGATGCCATCAACCAGCTTTGGACGTAGCCCTTCTGTGCTAAACCCTCTATTCTCGAGTGCTTTTAGAGCATTCACACTGACTTTGGTTTCGGGGTTGGTTCCTGCTGAGGTTGCTTCATGCCCCAAATCGCGAGCAATAGCTTCAGCCATCTGGGATCTGCAGGAGTTGCCGACGCAGATAAAGAGGAGGCGCATACAGGTATGGTGATGCTTCTGGACTATGAATGATGACTTTGTGGACTAGAATAATGTGGAAGCCAATTTTTTGGTATGCAGCAATTTATTCTGCACTTTTTGCCACTCATATTATTGCAGCAGCGAATGACTTAGATTTGCTGTTCAAGATTGTTGCAATTATGATTACTGGCCAAACAATGCTGGCTGGATTATGTATTCATTTCCTAAAGGGGAATGTGCGTCATGCACGCATTCCAGTAGTCTGTTTGGCAGCAGGACTTGGATGGGCTTATGCAGGAATGGATGAGAGTTGGACAATTGCATTGTGGGTAATTGGCGCTATTGTTTTGCAAATTGGTACTGAAAGAGGGTTGAAGTACAGTGTGCCCGCCGAGTCAAACAATGTCTGACTCTCCTGTCAAGGTAAACACCCCCGGGGCTGCACCAGCAGAACCTTCTCCTGAAGACCAGAAGAAGATGGAGCAAGCCTACAACCAGATGAAGAGAAAAATGTCAATTGCCGAGATGGGTAAATCGATCAAACACAAGTTGATGGTATTATCTGGAAAGGGCGGGGTGGGTAAATCCACTGTCGCCACAGGACTTGCTCTTTCACTGGCTCAACAAGGCCTTAAAGTTGGATTATTGGATATCGATATCACAGGTCCTAATGTACCGAAAATGATGGGTCTAAGCAATCATAGACTGCATGTCGAGGCCGGTAGAATTTATCCAGCTGTAGGACATCTTGGTGTGAAGGTAATCTCAATGGCTTTCTTGCTTGAGGATGAGGACACTCCAGTCGTTTGGCGTGGACCTATCAAACTTGGAGCCATCCAGCAATTTATTGGAGATGTAGAATGGGGCGAACTCGATTATCTTGTAATTGACTTCCCACCTGGTACAAGCGATGAACCACTAACTGTAGCGCAAAACTTGCCGGATATTGATGGGATGGTTATCGTTACTACTCCACAATCAGTTGCTCTTCTCGACTCTCGCAAGTCGATAACTTTCGCAAAATCACTCAAGGTTCCAGTTACTGGAGTCATTGAAAATATGAGCGGATATACTGTCCGCGGTAAGGCTGAAGCAGGGGCTGAAATGGAGGTTGCAGGACCTGGAGGAACTACACTACCAGTCATTGCCGACGCAAATGGCGATTGGCATGTGACATTGGATATTTTCAAGTCGGGAGGCGGGCAGAAAACCGCTGAAGAATTTGGAGTGCCATTCCTCGGAAAGATACCATTTGATCCAGGATTCGTACGTGGCGGAGATGATGGAGTTCATCGAATTGTTTCTGACCCCGAAGGTTTGTCTTCAATTGCATTTGCAAGCGTTGTATCCAGCATACAGAGTGAGGTAGAAGGGGCATCATCCTCTACTACTCTCGAAATTATTTGAGGCATTAATATGGCGATTCCCGCTTTGACTCGACTCGAACGTAGGGACGAAGACATGCATCTCACTTGGGATGATGGAACGATCCACGAGATTCGCTATGATGATTTACGCCATGCTTGCCCATGTGCAAATTGCTCGCCCCAACGCAATTCTGATGATTCTTCCTTTGTGTTGAGACAATCTGTTGATGCATTACTGGCAGAAAAGCCCACAGTCAGACCTACAGGCAATTACGCGTTGGTCTTTGAATGGACAACAGGATGCTCTTCTGGGATTTATCGCTTTGAGCGAATTTGGCGAATTGGACAGAATGAGGACCCCGACCAAGGCAAGCAGTATGTTCACGGTGCGTGGTGAAACGCCCTTTAGGGCGTTGTCGAAGGGACAAGCCACATGAATATGATTTAACCACGCTATGTTGGAGGGATTTGATTGGATGGCGTTTATCTGACCTGGCTGATTAGCGCTCTAACTATTGGCGTATTGCTGATGCCACTGATAAAACCGCCATGGGCAACCATAACACTGCACGGCTTTATCGACTTTCTTCGTCGTTATTGGATGCATATTGCAATCGTTCTATTCATTTACAATGCTAAGGATTTCTTAGACGAAATAGATCGATTGCTAATGGCAAATACTGGCCTCGATATGACTCCATGGATATATGCTATCGAAGGCGACATGGTTTTGTGGGTACAACAGACCTTCCAAGCTCAATGGCTTACCATTTTCCTCACTCACTTTTACGTGGTCGGATTCATGGTAATTTGCTATGTTTCGATCTTCTATTTTGCATATTTCGACGACCGCTGGTTGGCTGACCGCATCTCATTGACCATTTTTTGGGTTTACATTTTAGCAATTCCATTTTATCTATTTTTCAATGTACGGGTCACAGGTGATCATATTCCTGAAATGGAGGCTCTAGCATACAATTTAACACCTGAAATTAATGATTGGTTCACACGAATCGACCCGTTCACAAATGGAATGCCGAGTCTTCACATCGGCTTCCCCTTTGCAGTGTGGCTGTGCTTATTACGCCATGATGCTGATAACCGTTGGATTGTGTATCGACGCCTAGTATTTGGATACTTTATTCTCACAGCATTCTGCATCCTATACCTTGGAATACATTGGTTCCTTGATATCGTTGGAGGAATGGCAGTTGCTGCGATGGCAGTCAATTTATCCGATCGAACTTCAGGTCCGATATGGCGAATTCTCGATGAAAGGACAATAAATGCACGTCTCGCTACCGTTCTGACAAATCCTAAGAGGGCATGGAACATTATTTCATCGCAGATGAAGAACACCCTCAATCGATATTCAAAGCCTAGTAGCAATGAAACCGGTGTGATGATAACCGTCGTAATCATTCTAGTTGCTGGGATTATTACATGGGATCTTACCCATCAAACATTACCTGCGGGTGGAGTAGAGGCTCCAGTAGAAGTAACCGCAGCTGATGGATGGCTCGTTACTCTTGACGATAGGGAAACGGGAGCATTAGTATTGGTTCATGATTTGTCAGATTTAGAACTTGAAATCGCAGTTGCGCAACCAATAATGGACGCTAACTCGTCGTATGATGTTAGTGGGAATCACTTGGTAATGTCAAATTCAACGATTCTGTATGTAATCGATATTCTGGATCCAGGTACGATTATTTTGCAGAAGAATATCAACCAATTAAACGATGTAGTAATGCTCCCAGGAGGTATTTTCGCGTTATTTGATGCTGAGGGATTGTCATATTGGGGCCTTGATGGTCTTGAGGTTTCAGGACCAAATGCTCCTGAGGGTGACGAAATAGAATTATTCGAATCATCGGGAGATGAAATTGCAATGGTTTTTGCAAGTAATCCAAATGAAGTGAATATCGGAATGATGGGTGCGGAAGGTTTGATTTCAATCCAACTCAATGTCACTGCTCCTGAATTGGAGGATCTTGTTTTAGAGGAACAGTGGGGCTTGGTAGTAGATGAAGAAAATGCTTCGATAGTCGATCTTAGTTTCAATAGGGACTATCTCGCTGCTACAGTAAATGTCACGGCTACAACACGACTAGTATTACTCGACCGCTCTACAGGTGATTCATTCTTGGCAAGCGACCCCAAGTACCCTACCTTTGATCCAGATATTGGTTATGGGGTATTGGTGTGGGCATCTCAGCAGCACCTCAATCCAACAAATCCTCAAGAAAAGTATCTTGATAAGGAGATTCTATTGCTGGATTTAGAAACCAATCATACTGAAGTATTGACTGCTGATGAAGAGGACCAATGGGGCCCAATGGCACTTGAGAATCATATCGTTTACCGTCAGGAAGATGCAGATGGAGTTCGCAGCGTTGAAATCCATCAACGTGAAGCAACTCTCAAACCATATGCTTCTAGCACATTGCAGATTGGAGTAATTATTGCAATTAGTTTGCTCCTTATCCACTTGATGCAACGTCAAATGGAAACAAAGGACAAGAATCAGCCGCCGTGATATCGCACTCGGGTTTTAATTTCCTCAAGTCGTTTGAGGATGTCCTTAGCCGATGGTACTTCACCGCCAGGAGCCTTTGGAGCGGAACCCAATTTTTCATCAAGGGATAAATAGCCGTCCAGTACCATTTTCATTGCATCTTTTACGTCAGGATGAGATGCACCGAGAATTTCATGGAGTACATGTAAATCAATACCATATCCCTCTAACTCATATTCCATATTTGCAAGCCCGAGATCGATTAGTCGAGACTCTCCACTAGGAGTAATTAGAATATTATTTGTCGAGAGGTCACCGTGTGTTACTCCATTGCGATGGAGAGAACGAATAGCTATGCCAACGCCATGCAATAGGCCATCACTTGCCCCATCTTCTTGGAGAACATCAATCAGTTGTCGACCTTCAACGCGTGCCATGATGATACACCCCTCTTCAAAGTCTACATCCCAAATTGGAGGGATTGAAGCACCTTTTGCATGAAGCCAAATCATCAGTTTGACTTCATTTGTCATTCTTCGACGAGTCAAAGTACGGTCGAGATCAGGGTGCCGCCAAGTCCGTGGTCTGCGTGTTTTTTGGATTGCGGGCCTGCCATGCCAGGTGCCTGCGATTACCTCGGCTTCAGCGCCGAGATGCAATCTTTCGCCTGCAATCCACGCCTCCATGTCTTGAATGGCTGAAGACCATGGTTCAAAAAGGAGGCGCCACTCCATAGGGGTGGGTGTAACCTTGACTTTGTCATTACCCATGTGCGCCATCGACTTCACTCAGGACGCGATGGGTTCAGATGAACAGGCGATTGCTGACCGTATTTCTGAACTCAAAGAAATACTTGGAGATGACCTCTTAATA
>Ga0315326_10002097_pt1 | contig 10637 bp, 9 predicted proteins | sample M180m32315metaG_FD_203457 | JGI IMG/M metagenome (GOLD analysis project Ga0315326, IMG submission 203457) | Ammonia-oxidizing marine archaeal communities from Monterey Bay, California, United States - M1 80m 32315 | ecosystem: Environmental > Aquatic > Marine > Coastal | place: USA: California... | reverse complement strand
GAGAATATTGCCTTAAGTGTCGTGTGTAAAATCATCGGTAAAGAAAACACCCAGTCTAAGAGAGCATTCCAGAACCATGTGTATAACCACTCAATAATAGGAAGTAAAAAGCCAAGGTAGTTCCTAAGAAATTCGATATTTGATAGTGACAAAATACTATAATCGGTAACGGCTACAATGCCGATACCCCACAATATGAATGCCGCCTGGAAAGGAGTTGTCCAAATACAAATGTAAGCAAACACTCTTAAAAAAGAAATCATTCCTAGTCCCTCACAGTATTTATGTCAATTTTGCCTACTCCTAAGAGTAGGGTTATTGTTGTTAGTAGTTTGTTCATGATTAGATTTTACGCAGCGTGATGTTTTATCTTTTCTGCTATTTAATTAAGGGTATAGGTTCTTCTTCAAAATAAAGTTTATTATGCACCCTGATAGGTAAACTAACTCGCCATCTAACAACCTTGGTTACGGGGTAACCCCAATTATAAAATCTGATGCATTCTTTTATGTGCCACTTGAGAAATGTTTTTATCTTAATTGGCCTTTTTTACAGAGGCTAAAAACTTCTTATTATATTGTTAAGCCTTAGTTTTCGTTAGTGCACCGGGGATCCATCGCTTCGTCAGGAACTAGAGTCAGCAAAGATCCAGGTGGGTAATTGCCACCGCTACTGGAATTGGCAACCGACAGGGTTGCATCCAAGTTCCTCAAAATATTATCAACAAAAAAACCTTCCGCTCGCCGCTAAAGCGCTTAAACATTTAAAGGTGGATTCTGAGATATCGACTTTCTTGTTGTCGTCAGCCGAATAACTTTGACTGATAATTGGCGAAGAAAAGACGATTACGGAAAGTGTTTTAAGTTGTGATTTAAACATAATTGCGTCAAGTCCTGATTAATGACAGTAAATGATTGTTTACTTTGGATAAAACCGCATCTCAACGGAATCATCTTTTAAATTCATCGTTGTTATGCATATGTACTGATTGCCATCACTAACATCATCTAAAGAGTAAAAAGAATAGATATAACCATCTCTACTCCAAACACCTTGACGGGACGAGCTTACTCTTGATCCGTCATTGTTAATAGCGGTGGCCCTTCCTTGAAAAGAACCTTGATCCACCGAATTGGGATTATCCAAATTTATATTATAAGTTAACCAAGTCTTTCCATATATTTCATTGTCAGAAACGACATTGATGACTCCGCCCTCGTCGGTCAATACCACAGAGTTTATTGTGCCTGAAAGATTTACTCTTTCTCCCGTCACCTCAAACCCATAAGACATCCACGGAACAGCGACGGCAAAACAGAGAAGAGTTATTGTAGAAAGTAGTCTATTCATTTTAAATCCTCGTTTGTTATAAATTTTACTAGTTTTTGATCTATATAAACGTACACGAATGATTATATAGAGGCGATACATTTAATTTCAATTTTATAGTCTGGGGATACTAGTGCCGTAGTTCCTATTAATGTCTGAGACACTTCTGGCTTACAGCCATAGATTAGCTCCCTTGCTTGGAAGATTTCATCAACATTATTCATGCACTCACTAACATCAGTAACGAACCAGGTTTCATCAATCACATTGTCAAGGGAAGCATCAAATTCTTTGAGAACTTTTTGGATATTCGCGTAGCAATTTTCCATTTGCTCTTTAATGCTTTCAGGAATCTCTCCTTCTTTTCCATCTCCAACCTGACCGGCGAGAGTTAAAATATTTCCTACTTGTACTCCCTGCGAAAAGAAATCTGAATAAGGGCCTTCTCTGAATAATTTTTTATCTATTTTCATGACCTATCTCCAAAATAATGAATACCTATGAAACCGACATTGTAATTAAAAAGAGGTGAGCTATTCTATTATTCAATACAACCATATAAAGTCGATGGAAGTGCAGAGAAATACTATGAGCGATGAATGTGTCTGACTAGCACTCTAACAATGAATTAAAAAGGTAGGAAACAATTGAAAGTATTTAAATGGCTAGGAATAGTCGCTGTAGTTTATGTTGTTTTTGTTCTCCTATTCGAATCCGTATTTCTAGGCATGTATCAACCGTCTTTTGAGGATCCAGAAGGGTGTTCAAATGCAGATGGACAAAACCCACTAAGGAGTGATTGCGGTATACCGATGATTGTGATTACTACGACGGATGATAAAGGGGGATCTAATAACACAATGGTTGCACGCTTTATTACCGAAGGAAAACTATATGTCTCGGCTCACCACTGGACTAGAGGTTGGTACAAAGCAGCCCTTAAGAACACTAATGTACGCGGAGAAATTCAGGGAAATGTTGAAGATTACATTGCGGTGTCAGTGGAAGGAGAGGAGTTTGAACTGGTGGCTGCTGGATTTCCTTTGCCGTTTTCAGCAAGGTTTTTAATGGGATTTCCGCCGCCCAGACAAATCCTCCGTCTGGATCCCTACTTAGAATGAGATAACTTATTAACTATTACTGCAATAATATTCTCTACTTAGTTGGTTTCAAGTTATAAAGTTTTCATGGGGCAGGGCAGGCACCATGCGATCTGCCAAGCATTGGCTCCAACATAAGCAGATTTAATATCTAGAACCTTTTGGTGCATGGGTTGGTTATCATAAGAATGGACGGATATATGTGCGAACAATCTAGACATGGCAAAGCTGTTTCGACAGTCTTGATCGGAAATGAGCGTACCTGCGTCACAGAATGGCGTTCTATTAAGATTAAGCCATTCAAAGTCTCGGTGGCGGTAATTGGCCTAGTATTGACTCAATCGCAACGCCAATTCCCAGCAGTGACTGGTCGCTGCCGGTTGGACCGTCCAATTCAAGACAGACCGGCAGCCCGTCGCGATTGAGGCCCGCTGGCACGACAATGCCTGGCAGGCTCCCAGTGCTGCCAGGCGAAATATTGCGGCTTATTAGATTCTCAAATGAGACACTTTGGCCATTGACGGTCATATTTGGGTTCTGCCCAATTAGGGGTGCAGTAATTTGCGCCACAGGGAAAACCATCGCTGCCAGGTTGTTATCATGGTAATAACTCGCAAGAGTTTTTCTCAGCGCTGGTAAATGCTGATCTCGCGCAGCGGTAAAGTCTTCGATGGTTGGTGAGAGTTCGCTTCCGGGTAATACTAATTGCGAGAAAACAGCTAGTATGTCCGAGCTCACTTGGGCCATCAGCTCGTCGAATGTCACGCCTGTATCAAAATCTGTCAAAAATTGAGTCAGCATTGGCAAGACATGATAGAGCTGCACTCTGGCGGTAGTCAGGTCGATCAATCGCTTTAGATCGGTTATCTCGGCTTCGACTAAAATAGCCCCGGCTTCAGATAGCCGAAGCAGCGCCTCTTCGCAGATTCGTTCAACTTCCTCGTCTAGCACGTTGTAGAAATATTCGCGCGGCACACCGATTCGTAACCCCTTAATTGAAGTCGAATTATTCGTCAGTGGCGCGCCAGTCATGACATGATCGAACAACGCGAGATCACCTACATTACGAGCTAGCGGGCCAACTTGATCGAATAGTGGCGTGATTGGTATTACGCCTTGATTTGGGTAGCGATGGAGAGTCGGCCGGAAGCCGGCTAGCCCGCACATGGCTGCGGGGACCCTGATGGAGCCTTGTGTATCTTCAGCAATACCGATCGGGGCCATTCTGGCGGCTATGGCCGCCGCTGTGCCTCCACTGCTACCTCCGGGAATGCGGTCGATATCATAGGGATTGCGCACTGCCCCAAATTCCTGATTGTTGCTGGTCCAGCCAAACGACAGTTCATGGACATTAGTTTTGCCTAAAACGATTGCACCAGCTTCTTTCAATTTCTGCACGAGGGGTGAATCCTCGGCCGGATAAAAATTTCTAAGTGCTCTAGTGCCGCCTGTAGTCGCATATCCTGCAGCGTTAATACTATCTTTAATGGGAATTGGCAAGCCATGCAGGGGTGGGAGTTCAGCTCCCATTGAACGACTGGTGTCGGCTTTTCTTGCTGCTTCAAGTACTCGCGCTGCGTCGAAGTTTATAAACGCGTTTAAATGTTTGCCAGATTCGCAGCGTCTCACTAGGGCTTCGGCATATGCTTCAGCACTAATATCGCCTCGCAGCATTGCCGAAACAGCTTCACTCGCCGTTAAATCTATGAGAGATGTCGTATTTGCTTGGCCAGAAATGTCTTCTTCTGTTGCACAAGAGATGGCCCCGGTTGCTAAAGCGGCACTCCAAGTTAAAAATGTCCGCCGGGTTGTTCCGGACTTAGCAGTCATTTCATTCCTCCTATTATTTCGGCTCTATTAGTACCCGTATTAGTAAAAGCGGAGTAGGGTTATTGGGGCTAGACGTGCATTAAATACACGGGTCTTCAATAGTTGATACTAATTCTAGAAATTCTTCTGAGAAAAATGTACGTCTAAACTCAAAAATGTCTCTTAAATCACATTGACTCAAAAGGTATTCCAAATTCCGTTTCTTTGCTTCAAACATTTCGTCTGACATCAAGTCGTTTTGATATTGGATAAAGTCATTTTCAGCCGTATACCAATAGATTTGATTAAATGCTCGCCTCGCAATTAAGTCTTCTTGGCTCATGTCTTCAAGAGCATCTCCTTCTGCCCTAGCTATATAGTCCAAATCATAACCAGCTTCCAAAAATGATCGATAATTTTGTCTTTCGTCAGCCGCCCTCTCCTGTTGTTGACCCGCAAGGGCTATCCTTTGAGACTGTTGCATCTCCATACCCACAAAGACTAGTCCACCCAGCAATCCCATCATACCAATTAGCTGGACCCAAACATCTAGGCTGACCGTTTTTATATTCATTAACAGAAGATACTATATACATTAGTTATCAGGGAAACTAACAAGAAACGTTCCGGGAAGTTTCTCCATTTACACAGGTTATCAATTCACAAGAAATTCAGGTATTTTTATGGCTGATCAAAATAAAGGAAAACCGAAATGAATCGATTTTTAATGACTATTGCGGCCCTTTGCTTTCTTGGCGAGGTTAATGCCCAGCTTGATACTGCTCAATTAGCCCGGGCAATGCAAAACAATAGCCGCCCGGCGGCCGATCTAGAGCGGGATCAGAACCGAAATGCGCCAGAGGTGCTAGCATTTCTTGGGCTGGAGGAAGGCATGACAGCTTTAGATTTAATTGCAATTGGTGGCTGGTATACGGAAGTACTTTCGTATGCTGTCGGCACCTCTGGCGAAGTAATCATGCAAAATAATCCGGGTCGCGGGATCGACAACAATATCGAATTAATTACCGATCGGTTAGATAGACGCTCCAATATTGCACATCATATTGGATCAGTATCTGAGCTAACGAACAACTCTGTTGATTTCGCATTAACGGCGCTTAACTTTCATGATGTCTATAACCGCAGCAGTGATGAGGCACATGAGCGCTTCACTGAGGTTTTTAATGTCTTAAAACCAGGAGGTATATTCGGCGTAATAGATCATGAGGGCACTTCTGGAGCAGATAATGCGACTCTGCATCGTATTGCGTTCGATGATGCCGTTAAATCAATTACATCGATGGGCTTCGCACTTACGGGAGTAAGTGACTTGCTAGAAAATCCTTCTGATGATCATACTCTAGGACCGTTCGATCCAAGCCTTGAGAGAAACACCGATCGCTTCGTGCTGCGATTTATTAAACCCTAGGGTAAAGAATAAGTTAACGATACTGGAAATAATGAGCATTAAGTTAGCTATAGAGGCGCTTATCGCTCTGGTGTATAGTGATGGCTCGCATAAACGGATTGCGTAATAGCCCAACATGGATGAAAAGAGCGGCTGCATGTGAATACTTATAAATCCATTCTGAATCCTTATTTAAGATCTCTTGAGCTATGTTGTTTCAAGTGACTACTATTTTATTTTGAAAATAATTTTCTACAAACGAGGTAAATTGGTATGAAAAAAATGCTATTAAGTTTGGCCAGCTTCTTTTGTGTGGTTGGGCATGCTTCATTACTTTTTGCACAAGACTTTGCTGCGGGAGGGCCTCTTGGCGCTACTAATCAAGCCGGAAGTTTTGTACCTATGAGTGATAACGTCAAAGTTTATGGAAGCTTTCACTTTACAGAGAGTTGTACGTTTGACCCAAAAAGGAACTTAATTCTCTCTATGAACAGAGGTAATGATGCCGGTTCGGATGATGGTTATGTATCATTAATTAATCCTGATGGAAGTGTACATACTTCGAAATGGATCGGTGCAACTCGGGACGGTCTTGAATTGCGGGATCCAATAGGAAGTGCTATTTCAAATGGTATTTTATATACCGCAGATAATGGTTCTAGGCATCTTAGATCTTTCGATCTAGAAACGGGTGAGCCAATGAGTTCGATTTCTATTCCGGGATCAGGGTTTATTAACGGCGTAGCAGCTACTGCTGCAGGAACAGCTTATCTATCAGATACTCCTGGAGGAATAATCTATGAGATTTCTGCCGATGGAGATGTTTCAGTCTTTACACAAGGTGCTCCATTGAACAGCCCTAATGGTGTTGCGATGGATAATGATGGCAATATTGTAGTCGTGAATATAGGCGATGCTGCAGTCATCACGTATGATCCAGGTGGCGAGGTTGTGAAGGAAGAAAGTGCAGTAGAAGGTGGTAATGACGGAGTAGTCGTTCTGGAAAATGGAACAAAATACGTAAGCAGTGTGCGTTTTGGCAGCGTATCTAGAATTGATTCTAGCGGTAATGCTCAGTTGATAGCTCGAGGAATCCCAAGTGCGGCTTCAATGTGCTATGACTCTAGACAAAATCAACTCGTAATTCCTATGAATCCGCATTACGCAATGGCTTTCATTCCGCTATAGGCGGCTTAGTATTATTTCAAGGTTTGAGATTGTGGGGGAGGTCGATTTGATTATCGATCGCCCCGCAGGTATTGGGTTACAAACAAAGGTTACATTCTTTTTAGTTGACGTCGGCCAAATGTAGTTTCCGATTAAAAATTGCAGCAAGAGGCTAAAGACATTCTTCAGACCGCTAGTTGTCAAAAACTTGTGACACATTCCAGTCATAATCAATCATTAGATCGGCCTTATTAAGACATTGCTTAGCTAGGTTTGCGTGATTTAATAGAGTCTCAATCAACTTCAAATTGATTGAACCCTCCTTAAGCTCAACCCCGCTTGAAGGCCCTTTTTAAGGGCCTTTTTTTTGCAAACTACATTTGAGGTTTTGCAGTCAGTGAGGATTGAGGGTGTCGTCTACTGAGCCAATGCTGTGTTAAGACAGAGAAATAAAATCTGCAAGTATACGACCACTTTCCAAAATAAGAGGATCACCTTCTTCTTCTTCTTCTTCTTCTTCTTCTTCGTTACCTGCAAGAATACTTTCTTCGTCAACAAGTTCTGTGGAATCTTCTTCTGCAATTTCATCTTCTTTCCACTCTTCAAGTGGAAGGCCTTTTAGAGCTCGGCGCATATTTTCTGCGTCAAACTCTTCTCGGCGACTATCTTCGCGCTCTTGTTTAACAACAAGCTCATTAAGGGAAAGCGTTTCTTTTTCTCTCAAGGTCCGAGTACGCTCTATCTGGCCAAGTAAATAAATGAAGTCCGGCGAAGTTTTTGCTCGTTCATCGTGTAAATTTTGTAACTCTGGCAATATAGTCTGAATTGAATGATAGGTTCGATATTCAACGGGTCTTACTGTGTCCCAAGGGAGCGCACCATCAAGGCTACTCTCGCCAATATCTTCATAGGCGTCATAAAAATCGGGAAATGTTATATCTGGTATTACTCCTCGGTGTTGTGTGCTGGCGCCAGAGATTCGATAAAATTTTGAACGTGTTAGTTTGACCTGACCGTAATCCATCGGAATAATTTCTTGGACAGTACCCTTGCCAAAGGTCTGCCCACCAAGTACAACACCACGTTGATAGTCTTGAATTGCACCAGCAAATATCTCAGAGGCAGAGGCACTAGTACGATTAACTAGAACTGCTAATGGCCCGTCATAAGCGACTTCAGGGTCGTTATCACCAAACGGTCGAGTGAATCCGTTGCGGATGCCTGAGTATCGAATTTGGACCGTGGCGCCAGTTTCAATAAATAGCCCGACTAATTGATTAGCTTCGCTTAGGCTGCCACCTCCATTGTTACGAAGGTCGACGACTACAGCGTCTACTTCCTCTTCTTTTAATTCTTCCAATAAGTTACGCACATCGCGAGTGGAACTTTTGAAGTCTTCTTCGCCGCGACTAGCAGCTTCAAAATCGAAGTAAAATGTGGGTAAATCGATAACGCCAATCTTGTAATCCTGACCACTATAGCTCAACTCAATCACTTCTTTTTTTGCTGATTGATCTTCGAGCTTTACGGTGTCGCGAGTAATACTAACTTCCGTAGCACTGGATTCGGTTACTGCGTCGGCAGGGATAACATTTAGTCTTACTACTGTACCTTTTTCCCCACGTATTTGTGATACCACGTCGTCGAGTCTCATGCCGACCACATCCTGAAGATCTCCCTCTATGCCTTGTCCAATTGCAATTATCCGATCGCCTGCTTTCAGTTCTGCACCGCGCTCTGCTGGACCACCTTTGATCAACTCAACTACTTTAGTGTATTCATCTTCGCTAGTGAGTTGTGCGCCAATTCCCTGCAGCGATAACGATAAACCCATATTGAAATTTTCAGAGTCTCGTGGAGAAAAATAGGCAGTGTGTGGGTCGACTGCTTTTGCAACTGTAGAAAGGTAGGTCTGAAAAATATCTCGCTCATTGGTTTTAAGAATTTGGCTTAGCTGATTTCGGTATCGTTTTGAAAGTTTCTCTTCGATTTCTTCATTAGTGTCGTCAGTTAGGCGCAAGCTGAGAACACTATTCTTTAGTCTCAATCTCCAAATCTCGTCGAGCTCCGCCACAGTATTTGCATAGGGTGCATCTTCCCGGTCGATACCGATAGATTCATCTAAAGTGAAATCCATTTCTGGAATATTAGTTTCTATACGATTTATTGCATAGATGAGACGTTCCAAGACACGCTTGTAGTAGCGATTATAAATTTCAAACCCTGGTTCAACGCTACCTGCTTTGAGACTGTCATCCAAGGTGTAACGATAAACGCTTAATTCATCTACATCTGATTTTAAAAAATAAAGATGGGAGCCATCCAAAGTATCTAAGTAACTGTCAAACGCTGCTGATGAGAAGTTGTCGTCAATATTAATTTCGGAATAATGCTTGGTTTGTAATTCTTCAAGTAAATTAACAGCCGTTTCGCCATGGATTTCCTGACTGGCGACTGGCTCATAAAGCTCTTCAATGTCTAAAACTAGATTGAGCTGGTCTAAGTCATTTTGAGCAAATATTGGGGTAGTAAAAACTCCGAGAAGGTAGAGTGGAGCAAGAATAAAAATTCTGGCCAAGGGGGATTTGTTAGTCTGCATGATTCCTCACAAATTTCTTGCTAACACTCAAGTGGCAAACAAAAGCGTTAATACAATTCAGCCAAGCCGGCAAGTAGGAAGATTATGCTAATTCCTTTAGGGATAGAAGTACTTTTCTGTAATTTTAAGAATAGACTGGTCAGGCATTGTATGAGGATTTATTTGATAAGTTTGCTGCGCGCCGAAGCGTGTCGTTCAGTTCTTTCTACGTCAATATAGCGATCGGTAATAGCGCTAGAACCGTGGCCTGCGTCATCTCTGACATGTTCCCGTGGTCGATGTTTAACATCGTCTGAAATACCAGTATGCCGGAGCCAGTGAACCGTAGCAGCAGCGAGCCTTTCCGAGTCCTCAACAAACCCTTCTTTACGCATTCTTGCAGCGGCTAAATCGAAGCAGGTCTGTACTATCCCCCGAATCTGCCGGGTACTCGTAATTCCTCCTCTCCCCCTAGTTTTGTGAATCAGCGGGTTAGATTCGCCAGGGCTCGGAAGAGGGGGGAGGCCTCGGGATCTGCGGTAGCGTTTCAAGGCTTCTAACATGGCATCAGAGACTGATATTTCCCTCTCTTTGTTACCTTTTCCGACCGTAACAAACCACCAATTTCCTTCTTGATCTGGCTGGAAATGGCCCATTTGTGGCAGCCACCTCGATGTTTCCACAAGTTCAGAAATTCGTAAATACATAGCGTAGAGTGCATTCATGATAAACAGCGTACGCTCATGTCTAATTGGGTCTTGGTTTGCCAGGAACTCAGCAGTCTCTGCAACATAATCCCACTGGAGCGGCGAGAGACGACGAATTTTTCCTTGTGATTGATGTTTGCGTAGGAATTTACTTTTTTGGCGTAGTTGGGATATAGGGTTTGCTGCGATATAACTCTCCTGAATGAGAAAGTTAAAGTAGCTGCTTAATACGCTAAACAAGGATTGGGTCGCCGCTTGAGAAAGCGCGTATTCACCACCTTTAGAAACATAGGGGCGCCAATTCTTATTAGGCAAGCGATCGCCAGATTTACATAGGAAGCGCGGAACATTTTTCTTACCAATCCAGGTGGCAGGGGGATGTTTCGCAAACTCAACGTAATTTTCAATGTCTTCTCGCAAGATTTGGTTCACAGACTTTCCAGTAACTATCCAGCACCAGTGAAGAAAATGCTCTATTTCTCTGCGGTAGGTACTAAAGGTGTCTGGGCTACCTCGATAGCTATAAATAAATTCACTGG
>Ga0315326_10002096_pt1 | contig 10638 bp, 8 predicted proteins | sample M180m32315metaG_FD_203457 | JGI IMG/M metagenome (GOLD analysis project Ga0315326, IMG submission 203457) | Ammonia-oxidizing marine archaeal communities from Monterey Bay, California, United States - M1 80m 32315 | ecosystem: Environmental > Aquatic > Marine > Coastal | place: USA: California... | reverse complement strand
TTCCAATGATCCGTACATCTATGTCGATAAGTGGACCAATCGGCTGATCAAGTTCGATATGCATGCGTTAACTGCAATGTTCGTCGAATACTCGGATGACGATGGCCAGACTTGGTCGATTCCATTCTCTGCAGAGGGTTACTACTCTCCACAGGACCACCAATCTATTGCATCAATGCCTGATGTAAATGGAATGGGTTTCCATGAAACTATCTACGTATTCTGTATCAATACCGGAAGTTCTGCCGCAGGACCACAGTGCTCACGTAGTCTTGACGGAGCTCATACTTGGGATATTCAGCGACCTGGGTATCCAACTGACACCCCACAATGTAGCGGCCTTCACGGACATCTTGCTGGTTCCGTTGATGGAGCGATTTACCGAGGTAACCCATCATGCGATGGCCCAGCAGTCTACCGAAGTACCGACGGAGGCTATTCTTGGACTGAGCACACGATTACAACAAGTGTTCCAATGCAAGAGGGATGGCACTCGCACGAAGTTGCGGTTGGTGCAGATGATGCAGGTAACCTATTCGCATCTTGGATTAGCCTCGACCAGATGCCATGGATGGCATATTCCCGTGACCAAGGCGACACATGGTCAGAACCGATGATGGTGGCACCACCTGGGACCAACCAGACTGGGTTCCCAACTATCTTTGCAGGTGCAGAGGGAAGAGTCGCAGTCGGATATATCGGCAAGGATGCAAATGGCGGTTGGGATGGATACATGTCGATAATGACCGATGCCTTTGCAGACCAACCACTAATCACAACTGTAGCGGTTAACGCTAATGATGACCCATTGGATACTACTGATGACTGCGGAAATGTACGCTGTGGAGGATTTGGCGACTTTATCGATATCGAATTTGATGACGAAGGTCGCCCTTGGATTGCACTTGCGCACAATGTATTAGGTGAAGCAGGAATTGTAGGAACGTTCGTTACCGGGCCTGCAATGTATGGAGAATTACGCCAACTCGATCCAATAATCGAAGGTGGCCCTCACACCCTCTGATTACAACTTCTCGATGACCATTGCAATACCTTGGCCGCCACCGATACAGGCGGTAGCAACACCATAGCGACCACCGCTGCGGTGTAGTTCATGTGCAAGTGTGAGAACAAGACGTGTTCCTGTCGCTGCAAGAGGATGGCCAAGACCAACTGCACCGCCGTTGACATTGACTTTGTTCACATCGAGACCAAGGTCCTTGACACAAGCAACTGCTTGTCCTGCGAAAGCCTCGTTGATTTCCCAACGGTCGATATCCTCGATACCAAGACCTGCACGCTCAAGAGCGAGGCGGCTACTTGGAACTGGACCATATGCCATGATGGCTGGATCAAGACCTACGATACCCCAACTTACGATACGAGCCAATGGTGAATCACCATCTGACTCGGCTTGTGATGCCGATTTGATGACAACTGCTGCTGCACCATCGACTACACCACTGGCATTTCCAGCAGTGACGAGACTTTCAGGACCAAATGCAGTTCTCAAGCCTGCAAGTGATTCGGCTGTGCATCCAAGGACTACGTGGTCCTCGTCTTTGTGAGTGACATCACCAACTGCAACAATCTCTTGTTCCCAGATGTTATTCTCAATCGATGCAGCAGTACGCGAATGGGAAAGAGCAGCGAATTCATCTGTCTCTTCTCGAGTTACTCCTTTGCGCTTGCAAATCTCATCGCTAGTTTGAGCCATGAATGAACCACAGAAACCATCGAGTAAGTTGGTGAAGAGATAATCCTCCATGTCCTTCTCTAATTCAGTACCTGCTTTGGGCGGCCTTGCAAGTTTGTAGGTATCACGCATACCACGCAATACATGAGGGGCCTGTGAAAGATTCTCCATTCCACCAGCAACGACGGTATTCGCCTCGCCGAGTTGGATCATCTGCGCACCGCTGACAATAGATTGTACTCCACTGCCGCAGATGCGTGAAAGAGTTAGCATTGGAACCTCTTGAGGGATTCCTGCGCCAAGACCTGCATGCCGGGCGCCGAAAATCGCTTGGTCACAAGTCTGCAAAGCATATCCCATGACTACATGGTCAACAGATTCTGGTGCCGTACCGGTCTTTTCAAGCGCACCGATGATGGCAATTTCTCCAAGTTTCAATGCACTTGTATCCTTGAGAAGGCCGCCCGGTTGTCCATCTCCACGCTTACCACCTTGCCATTCACAAAATGGAGTTCGGGCTCCTCCGACGATTACGACATCCTCTGCCATATCCCGCCCAGAGGGCGGGGGGTCATGAATCTCACGCGACGCCAAGAAGGGCTATTGCACCAATTACAACCGTAAATGGAAGAATCATGAGTTCGAATCCAGAACGTGATCTGCCGAGGTTGGAAAGTTCTGTACCTCGCTGTATAATGACCTTGATTCCAGGTGCGTCCTCGTCGCCGTTTACCTCGAGTAAAGAGTTCTGAAGAGTGCCGTCTAATCCCTCTGCTCCAAGCGATTCTCTGGTACGTGGCACCGCCTTTCCAAGAACATATACAGGATTGGCCAATCGAATTCCATACAAAGTCCAACGGTGTTGCTTGACTCTAGCACCACCAAGCATTCCTGCAACCGCTTGTGCCATGAATTGCTTACCCAATGATTGAGCGAAAGCTCCGTCCCAGCGCTTTAGGTAAAGACCGTGGTTTGTTCGCTTGAAATTTTGAGCATTGACTCTCACACCACCAGTTCCGTCGTGGAGAATGAAAGGGCAACCGCCCTTGTCTGAACGAATTGTCACCCAATGACACTCTTCTTTGGAATTTCCCTCACTATCTCTTGTGGTCCTACATTGGTACTGCTCATATGCCCAAAAATAGGACACCATATTGTGCATCACCATGTTTTGATTTCCATCTACAACTACGGTGAGGCAGCCTTCTGGAGCCGGTCGAACTTGTCCGACCAACTCTGGATTGCCTACTGCCATCGACCTGACCAAAGAGGTCGGAGTATCGAGCATTTGGCGAATCATCCTCGCTCGGAAATATCCCACAGCCGTTAGGACGACACCTATGCCAATGAGGACATATGCTACAATGTAGTCTCCTGTTTCAGTAATGAAAGAATAGGTTCCATAGAATAGAATAATTATTGCTAAAATTGCCCAAACTGCAAACGATGTGAGGGTCGCTGGGATTGGCGTACCTACTTTTGAGGGATGCTCTGGAAGAGCCGAGCCATCTCCTTCAGGCCCATACCTATCTGATTCATCCCATGATGCTGGACCGGGGGCTGGAAGGATCCAATCCGAGGGGTCGGTAGTTGGGACGAATGTCTTTTGTTGAAGCCACCAGGACTCTATTTTCAATCCACTTTGCTCCGCCTTTGCTTCTAATTCTGCAGGGTCAATCGCATTCTTACGGACTCTGTGTAATTCAGCCTCGAAGGAACCGGGAGAAAAAAATGCCATTATCGTAAAACCAAGACAAGAAACTAGCAATAATATGGGTTCTTGGACGAATGATAATACAATACCAACAACTACCAAAAGAGCACCTAGCCCCCATCCTAACCACTTCCATAAATCATAGGGGAGTGTGAAACGAAACATTCCGCCTTCCATGTCAATCTCTGAAACATCCATACTCACCCCAAAAGGGTGAGGGGGAAGAATGTTCTCATCCCATACTTTCTGGCTTGTGGTCCCAAATCGCCCAGGTTCCAGAAGCGCTTGCAACAACACGGCCCGATGCTGTGGTGATTTCGCCCTTTAGATGGGCAACATTGCGGCCGCGCTTCACTACTTTACCACGTGAAGTTATTTTCTCGCCGGGCTTTGCACTCGAGATGAATGAGGTGCTCAACTGAGTTGTTGCACACCATTCTTCAACGGGTAATATCGAAACTAATGCGCCGCCAAGAGCCATGTCCAACATCATGGTATAGATGCCGCCATGGGCTACTCCGCCCTTGTTACAATGCTTCTGTGCAATCTCAAGTTCTATTGAAGCTACACCATTACCCCATTCTCCACGAGTGATCCCCATCTCGATTGCAATATCGTTAAGTTGAGCCGGTTCTGATAATTTTACCATCAAATCACTCCCACTACTTTGACAAGAATACGCTTGCGTCTTTGACCATCGAATTCGGCATAGTGAATTTGCTCCCAAGTTCCCAGATGAAGTCGTCCATCCTTGACAGGCATCGTTACTTGTTGGCCCAAGAGTTGGCGCTTTAGGTGAGCATCTCCATTATCTTCACCAGTTCTGTGATGATGATACTCTTCGCCCGAATCTCCATCTAAACCATGGAAGGGTGCTACTTTATCCAGCCATTTCATGATGTCATGGTGGAGACCATACTCAAGGTCGTTGACATAACAAGATGCGGTGATGTGCATCGGGTTGACCAATACTAGGCCGTCTTTGATGCCGCTTTCAGAAACTATTCTCTCGACGTCCTGTGTAATGCAGACAATTTCGTATCGCTTTGGCGTGGTGATATACATCTCTTCGACATAGGTGGCCGCCTGGCCAGTGACCAGTTCTCCCATCATTCCACCTCACTCAGAATAATCTGGAATCATCCATTCCAGAATTAGTAATCATTAGTGGTATTGCGACCAATACTCCACATACTATATTGCAAACTGCATTGATTGCGACATTTATCCCAGTTCCAAATGAATTCGGATCTGCTGCAGAAATCTCGGGATACGTAAGTTCCACTATCATATCCAATGCAAAAATTAACCCTATTGCTAACCAGCAAAGATGAATTCCTCTTGACTTACGTTTGAGAATAAGTACTCCACCGAAAACTAACATTCCCATTAGAATGAGATTCAAGATCATCGAGCCATATATTACTCCAGAATTATTAGCAAATACCGGATCGTATAATTCGCTATTTGAATCCATCATCATGCCCAATCCAATAAGCGCAAGAAGTGAGAGAAGTGATACTCCAGCACCATAGATGATGATTAGAATCCCCATTACTGTAGGTGAAGCATTAGGCTGCTGTACAATAATGACATTCGAGGGCATTCCAGTCATGGGGTCAATCATGACAGGTTGGTCATAGGGGCTTGGCTGCATAATCAGTCCAGAATAGCGGAGTGAATTCAACGTTGGGGTCATGGTGATACTCAAGAGGGAGCGGCCCGTCCAGTGTAACATGGCAGATGTTCTTCTGGTCTACAAGAAGAATTTCGAGGAGGCCCATGACCAGTCATTACAACTGGTTAAAGGAGTTCTTGAAAACTTCTCAGATGGACTAAGAGTTGACGTTCGAGCGCGGGAAAAAGTTCGTCGCGCAGACTTCATTGGTAGGGACTTAGTCATCGTTTTAGGAGGAGATGGAACCCTTACTTCTATCTCGCATAATATCGATTCAAACACCCCGGTCATGGGAGTGAACTCACACCCCAGAAAAGGAGACCCTCAAGGCTCGTTTGGATTCTATATGGATAGCGATGTCAATACTTTTGAGTCCGATATTGCAGATGCCCTGGGTGGGCGAGCAATCGTGAATGAACTTCCACGTTTACAAGCGACGATTGAAACTACTAGTGGTAACCGTATTCGAACCGACCCCGCGATGAATGACCTCCTCATCGCAAATACCCACCAATATGCTCCTTCGAAATACCATCTTTGCAGAGGTAAGACCGATGTAGTACAACATTCCAGTGGGTTACTATTCTCGACATGGTTAGGTCAAGGTGCATGGTTTAATCAAATCGCACGAGAGAATGACCTTGGTAATGCTGCTGAAAGTTTAGACCACTACCTCGTTGTCGCTCGTGACCTTGAGCCTGAAATAGAGGGTTGTGAATACCTCGATTGGACCAATGAAGCAACCGTAATCACCAGTGATATGCATCGTGGCTATGTTGTACCAGATGGCTGGGATGAATACCAATTCAATCGTGGAGCTACAATTACAGTAGACCTTTCAGGACCAGTTCTCAAACTTCTGACATTCAGAACTTCGATGGTGGAGAAATTCAAGAACTGAGGTAGCGAGCCCTACCGATACCTTTCTTCGCGAAGGATTGATGGAGGCCGGACCGCCCCCCCGGCTACATGGTAGACCCGCGTGTAGAGATTTTGCGTGAGAGCGTGCGAACTGCTCCGGTCATCATCAAAGGAGAATATCCCTACTTTATTCACCCTCTCTCAGATGGCGTTCCAATCCAATCGGCAGAACTTCTTGCTGCGGCGAGAGATCTGATTTACGAAAATGTCGATTGGGAAAAGGTCGATGTGATTCTTGGAATCGAAGCGATGGGAATACCATTGGCTGCAGCGCTTTGCTTGCGATCTGGAAAACCCCTTGTTATTGGCAGAAAACGTGGGTATGGTCTGCCTGGCGAAACTCCAATCGACCAAACGACTGGATATTCAAAGGGTGCAATCTACCTAAACGACATTCATGATGGTGACCGAGTATTCATCGTCGATGATGTCGTTAGCACAGGTGGAACGCTACTACCTATTCTACAAGCGATTGACCGCATAGGGGCTATAGTAGCCGATTGTTGGATTGTTTTCGAGAAAGGGCCTGGTATGGATTTCGTCAAAAGCCATGGTGATTGGCCGCTGAATAGTCTGGTTAGAATAGTCATGGATGGAAGCAAAGTAGTTCTTCTCGACTAAAAATTGCCGCCGCAGTCTTCAAGAATAAAGTCAATTACGACAAAATGGGCGGAATGATGTTTTCTTCTATTCTTGAGACTGTCGAGTCGTATGGTATTTGGGCAATGCTCGGATTCTGTGTTGCTATGCTAATCGCAGCACTAATTCTGACAAATTATGGAATTGCTCGTCCATGGTATCGCTTTGTCAAATCAACTGCAGCTGAGTGGGATGACCTATTATTCGAGTCGTTTTCCAAGAGATTATATTTCTTCGTATTTGTGGGAAGCATCAATATTTCAGCACATTGGATTAGTGGCGAAGATAGTGAACTTGCAACAACTCTTGCTCCATTATTCTCGGTATTTTACATCCTTCTATCCACTTCACTTGCGAGTGTAATCGTGAAATATATTACTCCGGTTGTAGCAGAGCGTTTTTCCAAGAAATCCAGTGTAACCGTTTCGGGTGGAAATCCAATTATCTCCTTCTTTTTACGAGCGGTAATCTGGTTCGGAGGTTTGAATCTAGCAATGCAAGAAATGGGCTTGGATTTATCTGGACTCCTCGCATCACTTGCTGTTTTCACATTGATCCTTGGAATTGCAATGCAACAGACAATTGGTAACATCATGAACTCATTTATGCTTGCAGTTGACCGTCCATTCGAGGTAGGCGACCGTATTGAAGTCGATGGCGTACTAGGTTCAGTCGTTTCTGTTGGCGTACTATCTACCAAGATACTGACCTATGAAGAAACCCTTGTAGTAATTCCAAATAACAAATTGGTCGAAACTACACTTACCAATTTCGCACGTGGTGGTGGCGATGGTAAAGCACGTAGATTTTCATTAATAATCGAGATCGGCGTGGACTATCGCGAAGATATCGACCACGTGAAATACACGCTACTTAAGTTGGCAAAGAGTTGCCCATTTGTCATATCTGAACCAAGTCCAAGAGTGTTGTTAACCGAATTAGGCGATTACTCTAAGTCTTTCAAAATCATTAGTTGGGTTGAAGATTACACCGATGAGTGGGTTGCGAGAGATTGGTTACTCAAAGGAATCGATGAGAAATTCGCAGAAGAAGGAATTACTATTCCATACCCTATTGCTGTGGAGTTATCTGAAAATGTCGGCGAAGAAGGCACCGGTAAGAGTAAGGCAAAGCGACAGAGTGATGCCAAAGTCAAGATGGCCAAAGAAGAAAAGAGACTTTTCAAAGAACGTGAAGATTCAAGGAAGCGAATCGAAGAAATTGAATCTCTACTGAAGGAAACCGATTCAGGTGGCAAAGTACTTGCTGAACTTGAAGATGAAAAGCGCACTTTGGAGAATACTTTAGCGATGCATGAAGTGGATGACGAGTGATGGAAATTGTCTCCATTTTCTTAATCTACAAGTGATTTATTTTGGGATGTGGCGAAATCTGCCGCTGAAAACAATATAACTCCATTCGTATTGCATCATTCATGTCTTCGGTTAACCCGCGTACTGCTCTCATGATTGCAGGACTCATGATACTCATCAGTCAGAGCCCTCTAATCGAGTATAATTCACGCCCATCAAGTGGAAATGAGCCGGTTCTCGATGACACTGTTGAACAATTATTCGTAGGAGAGCAGCATGATGTTTCCTTGGTCAAAGATATCAATATTGGAACTGGTAATGGCCAAGTTGACCACATTACTCCAATGGGAAATCATATCTACTTCCAGGCTGAAGACACACATGAGAACGGGACTGAATTGTGGAAGAGTGATGGTACTGCATCTGGAACAATAATGCTCAAGGATATTTGCCCCCAAGTTAACTGTGATGGCAACCCTATCCCTGGTGGCACCATTGGGTATAACTCAAAAATGGCTGTTATTGGAAATACATTATATTTCGAAGCTTCTTCAACATACTGCACCAGTTCATGTAGCACAGAGTTATGGAAAACTGACGGGACTAGATCTGGAACTGTGATGGTCAAACTCTTTGACCAAGGACAGTTAAAGTATATGACACCGGTTGGAAATACCCTTTTCTTCCAAGCTGATGATAGTATTAGCGGAAGGGAATTGTGGAAGAGTGATGGTACAGAATCAGGGACTATGATGGTCAAAGATATCAATACTGAGATTGGCTATCTTGGAAGCTCCCCCTATGGGTTAACACCAATCGGAAATACCCTTTTCTTCCAAGCCAATGATGGCATTAACGGTCAAGAACAATTGTGGAAGAGCGATGGCACAGAAACAGGAACAGTACAAGTTCTGAATCTGAGTGTTACATCGGGTGGCGGCTTGGTAGCGATTGGGGACACACTCTTTTTCTGGGGCAATGACGGTACCAATGGTCACGAACTTTGGAAATACGATACTACTTCCTCAATGTCTGCAAGTAATCCAATCATGGTAAAGGACATCACTTCTGGTTCTGGAAGCACCAGCAGTAACATGAACCTAAGGACTGTAGTTGGAAATACGCTGTATTTCACAGTTGGAACTTCTTCTGATTCGGTATTATGGAAAACTGACGGCACAGAAAGTGGAACAGTCAAGGTGAATCCTGTTGCTTCAGCAGATACACCAAAAGGTATTGATTCAATTGGCGGAATACAAAAAGTTGGGAATAAGGTATTTTTCGCAGCAACCAAGAACGCTCAAATGATCAATGGTGGAATGGAGTTGTGGACTAGTGATGGTACAGAAAGTGGAACGTATCTAGTCAAAGATATATGCCCTGGTAATTGTCATGGATATCCTCGGAATTTCTTTACCCTTGGCGATATAGTATTTTTCAGCGCTAACGATGGAACTAATGGAACAGAATTGTGGCAAAGTGATGGTACAGAAAACGGAACTATGATGGTCAAAGATATCAATCCAGGAGGTTCTGGTTCTGGAATTAGTGGAAACTTTGCTCTCCTTGGAGATACGCTCTATTTTTCTGCCTCTAACAGCACTTACGGACAAAAGGAATTGTGGAAGATGACAAATGTAACTGGTAACCCTGCAGGGTCTGCCTCAATCTCGCCACATTCCACATCTGTCTTGCTCAATGTAGATGAGGAAATGACCCCTATCACATTCGACTGGGTTGGAGGTCCAGGCAACGGCACTTCCTGGGTGGTTGCTGACATCAATAGTGGTAGTATAGATTATATCCAAGACACCATAGTCGTCGGCACCCGCTTATTCTTCACTGCGGACGATGGTTCCAACGGAGATGAGATGTGGACACATGAGACGACTAACGATTCAACATGGATGGTTGCCAACATCGGGTCCGGCGCATCAAATTCAGATCCAGGTAGTTACATAGCAGTAGGTACCCGCATATTCTTCGCTGCGAATAATGATTCTAATGACCGAGAATTATGGGCGCATGAGATGAGTAATGGTTCAACCTGGAGAGTTGATGACATCAATAAAAATCCGCTCATTCGTGGCGGTAGTTCAAATCCATATCCGTTATCAGCCCTCGGAACCCGCTTATTCTTCAGTGCAGACAATGGTGCCAATGGAAGTGAGTTATGGGCACATGAGACGACTAACGGTTCAACCTGGATGGTTGGTGACATCAATACTGGAGGGGATGCAAACATTGGTGATGGAATAGCAGTTGGCACACGTTTATACTTCAATGCGTATGATGGAGGGACTTCATGTTCTGGTGGAGATTTATGGGCATATGAGGCAACCAACGAGTCAATCTGGAAGGTTGAAGATTCAAATAATGGCGGACCTAGGTGTCCTATTGATTTCAATTCAATGGGAACGAGGATTTACTTCAGAGGAATGAATGAAAGTAGTTATGAAGAAATATGGACCCACGAGACAACCAATGACACAACATGGCGAGCCACTAATGTCAGCGTAAGTTCGTCCAGTTGGGGATACAATCAACCCCACCACATCACTGTAATTGATTCGCAGGTAATTTTCACAGTTGTGCACAGTGGAGGAACATACGAGACTTTATGGATTCACGATACAACCAATGATACCACATGGAATGCTAGTCTCATCGATATCTC
>Ga0315326_10002095_pt1 | contig 10639 bp, 9 predicted proteins | sample M180m32315metaG_FD_203457 | JGI IMG/M metagenome (GOLD analysis project Ga0315326, IMG submission 203457) | Ammonia-oxidizing marine archaeal communities from Monterey Bay, California, United States - M1 80m 32315 | ecosystem: Environmental > Aquatic > Marine > Coastal | place: USA: California... | reverse complement strand
AATTGGTTTAGATAATTGGGTTTTGTTCCTTCAAACGCACATGTCTGGAAAAAGTATTACTGACTTACAACACTATTTACTAAAACCCCTTTGTTAGAGTGCGTTGAATCATTTTAGTTTCAATTTCTTATTAATCAAAAAACCCGACCACTCAGTAACTGTGTGGTCGGGTTCTGATTTTTTTTAATCTAATAAACTAAATTTTAGGAAAGCCCAATTCGTCCATTGTTTGGGTCAAATCCCGTCCCGCCGTTGCTGGATTAGTTTCTTTGTCGATCTTCAAGATCATTCCGTCCTTATCTATGTAATAAGTCCAGCGGTTGGCAAACCCGACTTCCATAAGAACGTCGTAGTCACCAGCCATTTTCTTAGTAGGATCCGCAAGGATTGGAAAACCAGCTTCGTGCTCTGCCGCAAAAGCCGTGTTATCTTCCAGCGTATCTACACTAGCCATAAAATATGCAACGTCAAAACTTTGAATTTCTCTAGCACTGTCACGCAGCGCTTTACATTGCATAGTTCAGCCGCCGGTGAAGGCTTTGGGAAAGAAAGCAATGACTACGGGCTTGTCTCCGCTAAATTCGGAAAGCGAGTAGGTTTTACCATCTGAGGCTTGCAGCGAGAAATCAGGTGCTTTATCACCGACTTCCAGAGCTGCCGCTAACTGACTCCCAAGCGCCATCACTGCCACTAATGCAGATAGCATGACTCGGGTTAGCCGATAGGCAAATTGAGACATAATCTCCTCCAGTTGTTAATAGAGCCTGTTTCAGGAAACACCTGGTCCAAGCTTTTCTTTTGTACCTTTTGTGGGGCTAAATTTCCAGCAAAATTGCCCAAAAAGCCGAGATTTGACGTCGGATCTAACAAATTCTGCCTAGCCCTATCTAAAACAACCTACGGGAGGCCTGCACCAGCTGTTCTGATTCAGTAACAAGCTCAGCAATTTGAACTTCGATCTGTTGTTTTTCTGAATTACTTAGCTTTGTACTACTGTTTTTAATTCCTTCCAACATCGCAATTGACCGTGAGATCTGTCTGGTATGTCGAACCAGAGCAAATTGTTTCGCCTCTCGCTGAGAAAGACGATAACGGGGGTTTTCTACTTGAACGGTGAAACATTGGCGAACTGTCTGGCCTTGGGAGTTACGCACGTTGCTGCAACGGGTTTGGTTAATGTAAGGATTTTCTGTACCTTCAAATGCGGTATAGGGAGTCCTCGCCACAGACCGGGCCAGAGTTAGATCGATTTGAGATTTTCCATAGATAACTGCAAGCAAATCTTCTCTGCTTGCTGTTGGCTGCAATTCGACGCCTTCGATCACTCTTTCATAAAATAGGCTCAATTCCCCTGCAGTGTTGAGTAATTCTCTTCCAGACTGGGCAAGCAAGTTCTCTCTAACGACTCGCAATTTCCAATTGCCATAAATTTCAGCAGCTTCAAGATATCGCAGGTCCTCATAATTGAATAAGCGGGAATTTACGAAATAATACAGTTCTTGCAGATTATCTACTTCCTCCCAACGCTCTCCCCGTCCATTATTTTGAATAAGAGAATCCAGAATTGGAATTTGTTCATGGCTATAAAGACCGGTGTTGATTCGAGTGATCTGCAAAGCTTCGGAATGATACCGAACAGCATTGTCATAATCTTCGAGCTCAACATAGAAATTCGCAAGATCATTATATATTTCAACTAAAGATTGATCGTAAACTCCTAAATCACTTTGGATATTTTCGATCGCTAACTGACGAGCAGCAAGTTCTTGCGTAATTTCCAGAGCACGCGCTTCAGTATCAATAGAGTCGTCGATTTCTGCCGCTTCTAGTTCAGTATCCTGAACTAGAAATTGTCCAGACACTACAGCAGTGAATTGCAGGCAGCCTACAATCAATAATCCCCTTGCTATGTGCTGCCTGTAAAACATCTTCATTCTCTTGTACTTTAAAAATACAATCTCATCTTGCGCGTTCTGTTTTCAAATCCTACCAATTTTTAAGCGTTATATTCAGATAGAGTTTACCGCTAATCCAACTTACTTTTAACGTGAAGCACACATATCCAATCTGTAGGGACGTTCATTCGCGTACATGAGATTTGCATAGCTGAAGAAATCTAGCTTCTTTGCTGCGATAGGTATTAGACACCGCAATAACCTCAGTACCGAAGCCTTTTTCCAAATACGAGACGCCAAGATTAGACACATAGGCATAAAGGCTTCGAGAAGTAAGGTTAGCGTCAATTAATGAATTCATGTTTAATCACGATTAAAAAGTTGCAATAGGGTTCAATGGTGAACCGGTACCTCCCCCCACTCTCAAAGGCGCAGTGGTCAATAAAAACTCGGGGCGCCCATGTCGCACAGCTTCTTCCGCAACGGCTTCTAGATCCAAATTGTCAAAGATAGGCATGCCTAAGGCTACCAATACCAAGGCGTGAACTGGTTGCGGGAAATTTTCAACACCTGAGGGTTTAACATCTAAGGCACTGTCACTACCAATAATGGCAATGTTTCTATCTTTAAACCATTTTACAGAAGTTGCATGAAGGCCTGCAGAATTTTGTGAAAGATCCCAAGGACCTAAAGCTTCCCTACGTGGCCACCTACCAGTTCTGACCAGAACAATATCGCCTTGTCCAATCGTAATCCCATGTTCCTGTTCCCATTCTTCTAGCCAGTCAGGTGTAATCGCCGTGCCATTCTCTAACCAATCCACACCACGCAACCTCGGAAAGTCCATAACGATACCCCTTCCAAAAATACCGTTGGCAAAAGAAGTAATCGCTAGTTGAGCGCAACCTGCCTCTGTCACTTCATCTTCTGAGTAACCGTTATACATAGTGCCAAACTGAAAGCGATGGCATAAAGCATCGAGGTGGGAATGGGCGTAACCATGATAACTGACACCAATAAAATCGCCTGACCAGGGACCGGGGCTACTTCCTACTGAAGTCATGCGATGGTCATAAGGATTTCCGTTATCGGCGGCTACTTCCGTTAAAATTTCATGAGCCATAGACACGGAAACTCCAGTCTCAACTAATCCTGCAGCGGCTACCCGTGTTTCTTCAGTAATATTATTTACCGTTCCAAGTTGATCATTCACTCCCCATCGCCCCCAGTTCGATAAGGTTTCAAACCAACCAAAGACCTCTTCCTGGGTAAGTGGCTCTTGCGCAAACACTGGGTTATTGACTAAGACAAGAAGCACTAGAATCACTGTTTTAATAGTTTTGATAGTCATAATGTTCTCCTAAATTGAGGCCAACCATTTTTCATCAGACTCTGCTGAAATTTAGTAATGATTTATATACAGCTTACCAAAAATCTTTATAAGAAGATTGGGTCAGCTAAAGATACAAAGCCAAGACGTTCGGCTTATAGCCTGAGGGCATTGCTAATGATGCCCATTGCACTTGCAGTGGCACAGATTATTGAGCGTTGTCGAAATCAATAATCTGTTTCCTAAATAACGGTATTCCCAAAAGCAAGCGGCTGCGTTAATCTCAAGACTATGCTCCATTAACTAAACACATTACCGAAACCGTGCGCGCCGAATCTTAACGAGGTACTTCTAATTATGAAAAAAATAAGGCAGCTCATTTTTTACAATCCAAAATCCAATTATAGCCTTGGCGCGCTATGTCTATGCTTAATTCTAAATAGCAACATTTTCGCGCAAGAAACCGTTGAATGGACTACACTAGGCAATGATTTCGCTCACACCCGTTCAACTTCTGCGACACAGATTACGCCTGCGAATTTTTCTGAATTAGAAGTAGCTTGGACTTGGGATGGTGCTAGCTTTGAAGCCCAAAGCGGCCGCTCAACGCCTAGTTATATTAATGGCAAATTATTCACGGTAGCAGGAGCTCGACGTCATGTCGTAGCAATCGACCCTCAATCAGGGTCAACTATATGGTCTTATCGTGAGCCCGACACTGGCCGATGGGAATATTCAATGCGCGCCGACTATGGTAAAGGCGTTGGTTACGCAAACATAGATGGCCGCGACGTAATTTACATGATTTCTCCGGGGTTCTTCTTAACGGCTCTCGATGCAGAAACTGGTCAGCCTCTTGAGGGTTTCGGAGGTCCTATAGCCATCGAAGGCTTTCCAGACACTGGTGTAGTAGATCTACTTAAAGATCTTGGTCATCCTTATGATCCTTATGAAGGTATTCCACTTGAAAGCGGCTACATTACTTCTTCATCGCCACCAATAGTCGTTAATGATGTAGTGGTAGTTGGAAACTCTGCAGAACAGGGTTACAACCAATCCCGAATCGAAAATGTTCCTGGGGATATTCTTGGTTATGATGCTAGAAGTGGAGAGTTTCTCTGGAAATTTAATGTAATTCCGCAGCCTGGAGAGTATGGTCACGAGACTTGGGCGAATGATGCATGGCAGTACACTGGTGATATCTCATCCTGGGCACCCATCTCAGCCGACCAAGAGTTAGGTCTTGTTTATATCCCAACCAATGGTGTAACCATCGATTATTATGGTGGCCACCATCCCGGCGACAATCTCTATGGCACTAGCCTGATTACTCTTAATGCCAGAACAGGTGAGAGAGCCTGGCACTTTCAGATGGTGCATCACGACATCTGGAACTTCGACACTCCAACGGCACCTATTTTATTAGAAACAACTAATGGGCCGATCGTTGCCCAGGCTACGAAGCAGGGCTATGTTTACGTCTTTGATCGAGAAACCGGGGAACCAATATGGCCCATCGAGGAAGTACCGATGCCCGCTTCGACTGTCCCCGGCGAACTGTTGTCACCTACGCAACCTATCCCAACCAAACCGGCGCCATTTGATTATACCGGCTCTAGTGAAGAGCTCCTGGTGGATTTTACACCAGAATTAAAACGTCAAGCGTTAGAGGCCGTTGCTGAATTCCAGATGGGTCCGTTATTTAATCCACCAATTCAAGCCAATCACCCTTCCGGCAAGCTGGCTGCTCTAATGTGCCCTTCGGGTTCGGTAAATATCACTCACCCCCCGGTAGCCGACCCTGATTCAAGTGTAATGTACGTCATGTCTCGCTACGGTTGTAGCTCAAGACGATTAGTATCTGGAGAAGAAGCAGATACTTATTATGATGCACCGACGGGGGTTACTCTATCGCGCTACGCTGCAGCCAGTGGTGGTCCGTCGCCACGGCATCCCGCTGGGCTTCCACTTTGGAAACCACCCTATAGCAAAATCACGGCAATCGATCTAAACAGCGGCGATCATCTATGGATGCAGCCGGCTGGCTATACACCTGATCGAATTAAGAATCTACCAGAATTAAGCGGAGTCGATATAGGAAATACTGGATCTGGCGCCGTCGGCCAGATGGTTGTGACCGGAAACATGTTGATTTATAGCAATGTTACAGGTGATGGCACCCCGCATCTGTTTTCTTTGGATAAACAAACTGGGGAAGAACTGGCTCGCGTAGAAGTACCCGCGACAACCCGCTATGGCATGAGCTCCTGGGTTCACGACAGTAAGCAGTATGTTATCTTACAGACTGGGAGCAGTTTAACTGCAATGGCACTGCCGGATTAATCCTTTTAGATTCGTTCCATTACCTCCCGGGACAAAGTACACTGCTGGTCCCCGTTTCATGGGCGATCCAAAAAACAGAACAGAATTTTTGAACACAAACAATTTTTACAACAAAACTGAAAGTTCAATAACAATCGAGGAGTAAATCGATGAAGAAGACTTTACTATTCACATCTGCTGCCCTGCTGACAGCTGCAGCGACATTCACTGCGGTAAATTCACAAGACAATGAAATGAGTTTCTTTATAACCAGCATAGGTTCTGGTGACGGAGCTAACTTGGGTGGTTTAGCAGGTGCCGACGCGCATTGTGCGGCGCTTGCTTCGGACGCAGGATCTCGAGGAAAGACCTGGCGTGCCTACTTAAGTGCCCACTCTACCAATAACTCCCCAACTGTAAATGCTAGAGATAGAATTGGTTTCGGGCCTTGGTTCAATGCCGATGGCGTCGAGGTAGCATCCAACTTAAATGTGCTGCACGGTCCGAGCAATAACTTGAATAAGCAAGGCTCGCTCACAGAAAATGGTGACACGGTTTTAGGACGTGGAGATACACCTAACCAGCACGACATTCTGACCGGATCAACTATCGATGGTTTTACTGTAGATGATGGCAGCAACCACACTTGCAATAACTGGACGAGTAATGGTTCTGGCTCTGCACATGTTGGTCATTTTGACCGAACGGGCGGCGGACAGAATCCAACTTCCTGGAACAGTGCTCATGGTTCTCGCGGCTGCAGCCAAGAAGACTTAGTGGGCACAGGAGGAAACGGCTATTTCTACTGCTTTGCTATCGATTAGCATTTTTTTATGAGCTAGTTGAAAGATCATTTAAGATCTTTGCACAGTAGCAGAAAAGCTCATTATTCGGTTAATCTTAAAAAAAGAAACAAGTCTCTAAAATGGTGTAACTGAAATTCAGTTACACCATTTTTATTTCTAAGGACTCAAATATGAAACTTTATGGTATGCAACAGTCCAGATCATTTCGTTGTTTATGGGCGTTAGAAGAAAGTGGCTTGCAATATGACTACGTGCCCGTAAAACTTCGCATTGAAGAAACCGACCCTGATAGTGCCCAAAACCCAGCTTATCTTGCAGTAAACGTACAAGGCAAAGTACCTTCTTTGAAAGATGGAGACATGACACTGACAGAGAGCGTTGCAATTCTCCAATACATCGCTCGCAAAGCACCAGCAGCAGGCTTAGTTCCTAAGTGCAATGATCAGGTTTTAGCGAAGCATGATGAGCTGGTTTCTTTTGTACTTGCTGAGTTAGAACAACCTCTTTGGAGTAAGGGTAAGCACATTTTTGCACTTCCAGAAGAACAACGAATTCCAGCGATGCTGGAAACTGCTAAATTTGAATTTGCAAAAGCCTTAAATACCCTAGACCACTTATTAGAAGATAACGAATTCGCAATCGCTGACCATTTCAGCATTGTAGATATTTTGTTAGCACAAACGTTTAATTGGGCGCTCCGTTTCGAATTTGATTTGCCTCAGAAATACGTAAACCTCCGCAATCGACATTATGATCGCCCGGCTGCGAAACGTGCTATGGAGTTAATCAGTTAACATGCTGCGCTTTCTGTTAATTCTCGGTTGCACCTTTTTCATGAGTTTACTTTATTCACAAACTAATTCTCAAAACACGGTCGCAGACAACAGCCTAGATTACTATCTGTTTCAATCATTTCTAGCAACAGGCTCACAACAACGTATCTCGTTGAATCATATTGGTATACAGGGAAAGCAACTGGAAACTGGGTTTTTAGTTACTGCAGTGCTGGAAGGGTATCCTGCTCACACCATTGGTTTGAATCGTGGAGACGTTATCACTAGTGTCGATGGGGAACCCTTTCATTCAATCAATACTTTTAACATCGAACGGGATAGAAACGGGGCATTTGCCTCCTTCACGCAGGAACATCAACTAACTTTTCAGAGAAACGATACTACTATCGAAGTTTCAGTATTACCGGTTTTTGAAAACCTATTCGACAGTTATCGCAGCGCTACATCGAATTCTGTACTAGAATTTTCCGCCGGCAACAAAACCATTGGATACATACGATTCTGGGCTCTAAGCCGCGGCACTAATGACTTGATTAATTATCAGAAGTTACTTGCTTCCCTTGACCATTGTGATGGCATCATCTTCGATCTACGTAATAGCTTTGGCTATCTAGATTCTCAACACCTTGATCTGGTATTCAATGACAAAGACAACTACTTCATTGTTACAGAACCGCCAGATCGCAATTATGATTTCGCAGATTTATCACCAAATTTAACCTTCGCGAACTATCGGAAGCCGATAGCTCTTCTGCTAAACGAAGATACACGCGGAGGAGCTGAGCTCTTTGCCCTTCAGTTAGCTAAACTACAAAGAGTAATAACTATTGGAAGTGCTACTGCTGGGAAAATTGGAAGATTTCGTATTAAAAGTGATTTCGCCGCATCCTCTATTGAGTATCAACCCGCGACCGCGGTGTTTATCGATGGTATTTTGTTCGAAGGGTTAGGAATCGAACCTGACCTATCAGTGCGATTCCCCTATGAAACCACTACTCGAGGCGATCCACAGTACGATGCGGCGGTCAATGCGTTACTGGGTATTATTTAAAAAATCAGTTTAGTCAGCCCCCTCCAACCTTTATATTGAAGGGCTTTCACTTTTCCAGCGCAAACCATGGAAATCGAAATCCTTTTCAATAGTTGGTTTTATGACCTTGAAGTAGGGAGAAAGATCAAAGTCCCTCGGAGTAAAGTGCGTGAAATGATGTTTGTAATATAACGGTACCCCACTGGCATAACCCTTTTGCTGCTCTCTCTTAGGCAAAATTGGATAGTTAATGGATTGAAAAGACTCGGCAATTAAAGTTGAGCAAATGGCTTTAGTAGGCTCACCACTGCCCAAAGCAATCATTGCTCTGCGATAGCGGTTGGGTACTGCCGGTTTCTGAATGAGATAACGAACGAGATCAATAATATTTTTCAAATCGTATTTATAGCCAATTTTAGACCTTGCATGTTGCAGCAGGCTTTGCGTATCTTCTTCTGTTAAGCCGACCGGTCGGCAGATTCGTAAATTAAAATTTTCATAGTGCTTCAGGTTCACAATTCTTACGCCATGTCTTAAATCTGCTTCCAGCAAAGTACCTTCTTCCGCAGAATCTCCTTTGTTGCCTACAAAGAGACAAGAGTGAGACCAAGATGATTGTGTTAGGTATTTAATCGCGGTGCTAATACGTGAATTACCTTCGACTAAAACTATGTCTCCCGCTCTAAGAACTGCAGCAACATCCTCGATAGCTACCGTATCCAGTCGTTGATACCCGGAGATTGATTTGGAAAGAAAGGCAGCAAGACGGCTTCCGATCCCACGGCTTATGGATGTGATCATCTGAGGAGATCTCCTGTAAGCTTCAACCTTAGCAGATTAGCCTTAAACCATACTTAATAATTATTAATGGATTCTTCTTTCTAGATTTAATTCTCGGGTATACTAGCGAGCCGCTTTGGCCGACAGATCGGAGCGTAGTGTAATCGAAAGTTAAACGTATCTGTTAATCGCAGAAATTAATTGAAAGAATAGGAGTTAGATAATGACCACGGCCTATAACAAATTCTTAATCAATGGAAAATGGGTTGAAGCTGATAGAGCCACCTTGGATGTCATAAACCCAGCCACTGAAGAGGCCTTTGCCAGCATTAGTATGGGCACCGCCGAGGATGTGGACGCAGCTGCAGCGGCAGCTCGGGCAGCCTTCCCCCAATGGTCACAATCTACAATTGAACAACGAAAGACTGTTATCAGTAACATTATCGAAGGTCTAAAAGCACGTGGCGGCGAAATGGCAACAGCCATATCCAATGAAATGGGTGCTCCTATGGGCTTATCGAAGACAGCCCAACTTGGCAGCGGACTTGGTCATTTCATGAGCACCCTTGGCATCCTCGAGAATTATGAATTTGAAGAAGTACGAGGCACCACCAAGATCGTAAAAGAGCCAGCTGGCGTGTGCGGTTTTATCACACCATGGAATTGGCCCTTGAACCAAATTGCCTGCAAGGTGGCGCCCGCCCTAGCTGCTGGCTGCACAATCGTTTTAAAGCCCAGTGAGATTGCCCCTGTGAGTGGCTATATACTGGCTGAAATAATCGCCGAATCCGGCTTGCCAGAAGGAGTCTTTAATTTAGTAAATGGCGACGGGCCAACGGTAGGTGCCGCTATTGCATCGCACCCAGAAATCGATTTAGTGTCCTTTACTGGTTCGACACGAGCAGGCCGGGAAGTTGCAAAAGCAGCAGCAGATGGCATCAAACGCGTAACGCAAGAACTCGGTGGCAAATCAGCGAATATTATTCTGGAAGATGCCGCGGATTTCGGAAAAGCAGTTGCGGGTGGAATTGCGGGCTGTTTTGGGAATAGTGGACAGTCCTGTAACGCCCCCACGCGAATGCTTGTGCCTAAAGCGCGCATGGCTGAAGCTATAGAAGTAGCGAAGTTAGCCGTTGCAAAATCTGTAGTAGGGGATCCACAAGCAGAAACAACTCGGCTTGGTCCGGTTGTTAGCGAATTACAATTTAACAAGATTCAGAGTCTTATCGCAAAAGGCATTGAGGAAGGCGCAGAACTTGTTGCTGGCGGCCCGGGTAGACCTGAGGGATTAGATAAAGGCTACTACATTCAACCTACAATCTTTGCCAATGTTACCAACGACATGACTATTGCGCGGGAGGAAATTTTTGGCCCAGTGCTTTCGATTATTGCTTATGAAGATGATAACGATGCGATCAACATAGCCAATGACACTGATTACGGTTTGTCGGGCTATGTTTCGGGGGAGGCAGACCATGCCCAAGCAATTGCACGACAACTTCGCACGGGTAATGTGCATATAAATGGTGCCGGCCCGGATTTTTCCGCGCCATTTGGCGGCTACAAACAATCAGGTAATGGTCGCGAATGGGGAATAGAAGGCTTTGAAGAATTTTTGGAAACTAAAGCAATGATGGGCGCTGCCTAATTAGGAGAAGTACTCGTGGGAATTAACGTCCAAA
>Ga0315326_10002093_pt1 | contig 10643 bp, 9 predicted proteins | sample M180m32315metaG_FD_203457 | JGI IMG/M metagenome (GOLD analysis project Ga0315326, IMG submission 203457) | Ammonia-oxidizing marine archaeal communities from Monterey Bay, California, United States - M1 80m 32315 | ecosystem: Environmental > Aquatic > Marine > Coastal | place: USA: California... | reverse complement strand
AATGCTGAAGTATATATAGTAAAAATGTTTTCTATCAATTTTCTCGGAATGACTTTTTTTTGGCCCAAATCTTTGCCTGATCTTAAAGATTCTGATTGCCTGATTTTAAGTGACTCCATCCAAATGATAGTCGCTAGTTTATTTTTAGTTTTGAGCCCTAGCTTAAAGAATACCCCTATAGTTTTATGGTCTTCTTATTTTGGAAATAAATTTCATAGAGAATCTGAGAGCATAATAAAACGTTTTATTACAACATGTTATGAAAATGCCATAAAAGTAATAGCTAGAAAATCAAACGCTATTATTTGTTATAGTGAAGCAGCAAAATTATTCTTATTAGATGATATTTCTGCAGATAAAAAGATTTATGTAGGCACACAAACAACTCATAATAAGATGCCTATAAATGGAGATCCCAATAAGGCTAGAAATAAATACAATGTTTCAGCTTCAGAAACAATAGTTGTTATTTGTTCTTATTTAACTTTTAGAAAAGGTGTTGATAAGGTCATTGAAGTCATAGATCACTTGGGGCAAATCCAACATACTGGCTATCAAATTCTCATAGCAGGTACGGGTGTGTACCAAGAAAAGATTGAGGAGATTTCCAAAGGAAAAACAAATATTAAATTTCTCGGTTATCTTCAAAACGAAGACTTATCAGATGTATTCGCATGTGGCGATATCTTTGTTGATTTGACAAGATATGATCCTGGGGGATGGACAGTCTTTGAGGCAGCACTTAATAAACTAGCAGTGATAACCACCCAGAACAATGCTAATGGTTTATCTTTTATTAGTCATGGCATTAGTGGGCATTTAATTGCCAATATAGATGATACAAGTAATATTGCATTGGTTATTCATGATCTAATCAATAATTTTAATAAAAGGCAATCATATGGTGAAAATCTATATCAAACTATTAGTAATCTTCCCATAGAATTTGCAGTTCAAAATTTTGAACGTGCAATAAATACAGCAGTAACAGAAAAATAGATTCTTATCTCATGAAGATGGATAACCTTTGTGCAAATATTTCTAGATTTTAGGGAATAATGAATGGATTTTAAATTAAAACAGCTATTCTATGGACTAATTACTTTTTTACCATTTACATCAAGATTTTTGGAGAACAGGAAAGGATCAGCATATAGAAGAACTGGCGGAACAAATTCAGCTAGATATTGCTATTCAGTATGGTTAAGACATTTAGTTCTTGCAGAAAAAAATGGATTGGATACACATCCAAAGAATGTTTTAGAGATTGGCCCTGGAGATTCTTTGGGAATAGGCCTTGCATCCCTAATTTCTGGATCTGAAAGATACTATGGATTTGATGTAATAGATTTTACTTCCAGAGAATTAAATTTAAAAGTTTTTGACCAATTAGTTGATTTATTTAAGGCTAAAGCAGATATTCCAGATGAAAAAGAATTTCCAAAATTAAAACCATATTTATCAAATTATAAATATCCTAAGCATATCCTTACGACAGATAGGATGATAAAGGCTTTAGATGATGTGCGCATTGGAAAAATAAGAGGAGAACTTAGTGATGAAAATAATGAAAAAAAGTTTATTTATTACCAAGCTCCCCTAACAGATTTAGAATATGTGGAAGCTAGATCTATAGACTTTATAATTTCACAAGCTGTTTTAGAGTATGTAAAAGATATCAAGAAGTTTTATAAGTATATGTATCGTTGGTTGACAGATAGTGGTTGCATTAGCCACCAAATTGATTTTAAGTCAAGTTATTCAGAAAATTGGAATGGTCACTGGACAATCCCAAACTGGTTATGGAGATTAATTATTGGTAAAAGACCGATACATGTTAATAGAGATCCGCTGTCTTGGCATCTAAGATTTATTAATGAGATAGGATTTGAAGTAGTCTGTCAGAGAAAAGTAAAAACAGACTCTACAATAAAAAGAAGAAGAGTAAATTATAAATATAAAAAAATAACAGATGATGACTTGATAACAAGTGGCGTTTGTATCCAAGCAATAAAAAGAAAACTACCTATAAAAGGTCCGACCTAGTTGAAGCACTATCAGTAATTGATATTTTTGTCATGACATCAACTTCAGAGGGATCACCTAATGCTCTAATTGAGGCCTTTGCAATGAAAAAGATTGCTATCGGATCAGATGTTCCCAGCATTAACGAGATTATTGATCATGGAAAGAACGGCTTCCTAGTTAAACTCAACGATAGCTCAGGATTAGCAGATCAAGTATTGAAGGTTTACGAGGGATTTAGTCAAATGGAAAAAATAAAGCAGAAAAATTGATGAATATCACTATTTTTGAAACCTATACTGATGTTATTCATGGAAACTCAAAGAATATTTTCTTACTTGGAAAGGGCATGGATTCCAAAGGTCACAAAATTTCATATCTATTAAGTAATGACGGAAAACTTTCAAAATTCCTTTCAGATAAAGGACTTAACATCAAAATAGAAAAATACCCAAATAATCTGAGTATATTTGGCCGAGAAATACTTAAGCAGAATTTTTTGAAGACATTCCTGAGCCTTATGAGATTCAATATCAGAATATTCGAAGATTTTAAGAAGTTAAAACCAGATATCGTTCATTGTACTAGTACAAGATCAATTCTGTCTTGTGCTTTTGCTTCAATGCTATATGGCTCTAAACTGATTTGGGTTGTTCAAATGGAACACTCCAATAGACTACTAGATCTTATGGCAACATTGCTTTCAAGTCGAATTATCTTTATCGCTAGATCTCTTTTTGATAAAAAGCCATTCATACTTCAAAAGCTAATGCAGAAAAAGTCAGTGGTAATTCCAATTGGCATTGATCTTGATGATGACTGCCAAAAAATGATCTATCCATCCATAAAAGAAAGGGATTTAAATCTGATATGTGTTGCATCATTAGTTCCAAATAAGGGCATCCACCTTTTAGTGGACGCAATGAGGACCCTGACCAATAAAAATCATAATGTTAGGTGTACATTTGTTGGTCAGAAAGTTTCCGAACACGAAGAGTATTTCAAAGATATTGAAAAACAAATTTTTGAAAATAAATTAACAAATAGGATTACATTCCATGGTTGGACGCCAGATGTTAAGACACTTCTTTTAGAAAATGATATATTCATTCTACCATCAATCTCTGAAGGCTTAAGTAGAGCAATCCTAGAAGCAATGTATGTCGGGATGCCTATTATTGCGTACGATACTGGAGCGCTTTCTGAGGTTGTAGATGAAAATGTAGGAAATCTAATGCAAAAAGATGATATTAATTCAATATCCAAAGCAGTTGAAGTCTATATAAATAATGAAAACTTAATTAAAATACATGGCCAAGAAGCAAGAAAAAGAGTTGAAAGTAAATATACTCTTGAAAAGTATCTTGAGAATATGAATCAATTTTACGAGTCTTGTTTAGGGAGTCGCTAATGGTAATGGAATTATTCAAGAGAAAGAAAAAGATTATTGGATATACCTCAGGCGTATATGATTTATTTCATGTAGGTCACCTTAATATTTTAGAGAATGCTAAATCTCTATGCGACAAACTAATTGTCGGCGTTACAACTGATGAACTTGTCAAAGATTATAAGGGTAAGAATACTGTTATTCCATTCTCAGAGAGAATTAGAATTGTGAGAAGCATTAAATATGTTGATGGTGTTGTGCCTCAAAATTCAATGGATAAGATGGATATGTGGAGAAGAGTTAAGTTTGATCTAATGTTTGTAGGTGATGATTGGTATCAAACTGAAAAGTGGGGGTCTCTTGAGGAGGAATTCAAATCAAAGGATGTAAAAATAATATATTTTCCATATACAAAGACAACCTCTTCGACAATTATCAATTCAATTATTACCGATCGGATTTCTTCAGGTAAAGAAGATTAAATGTGTGGCCTCTTATACACAAATATAGATTTTGAAGAAAAGGAGTTTCTTAGGGCTCTTGGCTTGATGAGTCACAGGGGTCCTGATGCATCTGACCATTACTTTCAGAGCCAGCATAAATTTGGCCACAACAGATTGAAGATCTTGGATTTAAATGATGCAAGTAATCAACCTTTTTTTTCAGAAGACAATAGATATTTGATTATTTTCAATGGTGAAATCTTCAATTTTAAAGAATTAGCTGAAGAATATTGCCTTAACCTCAAAACGACTTCTGATACTGAGGTTCTTCTGAAACTTTTTATTAGATTTGGCGAGAATATGCTGCAAAAATTGAACGGCATGTTCGCGTTTGTCATTTATGATCATGAATCAGACGAACTATTTGTTGCTAGAGATAGATTAGGCATTAAGCCATTATATATTCATCAGAGTGGTAATGAGGTTATTATCTCCTCTGAAATCAATGCGCTTGTTTATTTGAGAAAAGATAACAAAATTGATGATCTTGGAAGAAGACAGTACCTCAAATTGAGAACGTTTTTTAATAATCGGACAATCTATGAAGGCGTTAAATTTTTCCCTGCTGGTCACTATATGAAGCAAGGCAAAATGATAAAATACTGGGATTATCCAGAGACAGAGCAGGAGCCGCCATCAATTGATGAATTAAATGAATTGGTTACTGCAGCAGTTGAGAGGTGGAAAATAGCAGATGTTTCTGTCGGCTCTTTTCTCTCGGGGGGCTTAGATTCAACCATTGTTACAGCGCTTTCAAATACAGAGCATAGTTGGACATCTGGCTTTAAGAGTATGAATGAATTTGAGTGGGGTAGATTGGCATCTGAACATATAAAAACACAGCATCATGAACTCGAAGTAGATAAGGACCTTTTTAGGGATACTTTGGATTCAATGATTGCTATCAGGAAGGAGCCATTATCTGTTCCAAATGAAGTGATGCTCTATCTAATGTCAAAAAAAGCATCAGAATATAATACCGTGATAATGGCTGGAGAGGGAGCTGATGAGCTCTTTTTTGGCTATGATAGAATTTTTAGATGGGCATCTTCAGCTGAAAAATGGAATCTTGAGGAATTTACAAAACATTATGCTTACGGAGCAAAAGATGATTATGAGATAATTGATGAAATAATTTCACCATTTGTGAAGAAATTTAAGGAACCTATTAAGATAGTTTCTGCTTTTTTCCAAACGGATCATCTCCATGGTTTATTAAGAAGATTAGATAATTCAACAATGCTTGCTTCTATAGAAGCAAGAGTACCATTTGTTGATCATACTCTTATTGAGAGGCTTGCTGGAGTCTCATTTGATTGGAAGATGCAGAATGGGATTGTCAAAGATCCACTAAAGAAAGCATTTCGCTCAGTTATACCTCACCAAATTATCGATCGGAAAAAGGTTGGTTTTCCTGTTCCACTTGAATTGATAGAATTTAATCAACACAATAGTAACGCTAATCAATATGACAATTGGCTAAAATATAATTTAGAGAAACTATTTTCATCCTAACTCATATTGAGATCAAAAGAATATCTAATGGATTCCATAAACGAAAATAGATTCATTAATGTCATTACAGATTCCTTTAGTGCATATAAGTTTGTAGAGCCTCATGTAAGGCATATTGATAAAAAGACTGGTAATAAGGGATATGTGGCATGTAACTTCGATTCTTTTGATGACGCAAAGTCATTTCAGATTACTCATAATCCCATTGATATAAAGATCGAAAGAGAGATAAAACTATTTAGAGATTTCCTGGCTTTAGTAAAGTTAATTATTTTTTTCTTTAAAAATAATTTTTCAATTATTCATACACATAATGCAAAGGCAGGAATAATCGCCAGATTGGCAGCAAAATTGAGTGGAGCGAATAACATAATACATACAACGTATGACTATGGTTTTATAAATCTAGAAAAAAATCGATTTAAAAGACTCTTATTTATCTTTATTGAAAGATTATGTGGAAAATTTACTGATAAATTGATTGTTGTTAGCGATACAACAAAAGTAGATGCTTTAAGATATAGAATTATAGATGAGGGACGAATTATAATTATTCCAGAAGCGCCTTCAATTGATGAATTTAATAATGATCGGGTAAATGATGAGCGAAAAAAGTACATTGCTGAAAAATACACTATAGAAAAGCATAAGGAAGAGGTTCTAATAGGAACAGTTGCTAGATTAGTTCCTCATAAAGGTGTAGATACTTTGATAGAGTCGGCGTCTATCCTCGCCAAAAAGGGATTGCCTGTAAGATTTTTAATCGTTGGTGGAGGACCCGAAGAAGAAAATCTAAAAGAATTGGCTAAAGAGAAGAGAGTTTCTGAGCTCATAACATTTACAGGCTTCATAGAAGATCAGAGTGAGATGATCTATTTGTTTAGCCACATGGATATTTTTTGGCTAGCTACAAAAAGTGAAGGACAAGGAATAGTATATTCAGAAGCCCAACTTATGGATATCCCTGTAATCGGAAGCGATATTGATCCATGCAGACAGATGATTGGAGAGGGTGGATTATTATGTGATCCAACTAGCCCTGAAGAGTTCTCATCCAATGCTCAAGAAATAATTGAATCTGAGTCGATAAGAGCAAATCTAATCAAGAAGGGGAAAAGCCATGCTTTGTCTATCTCTGCTAGTAACTTGGATGATAAGTTAAAGGTTTATGAACATTTTTGGCTTTAGATTCGAGAACCTTGTAAAAAGCATATGCTGAATATTATCAACATTCTCTTTATTATATTTTTGACATTTTTAGTTCTGTATAAGGAGAAGTATTTCTTATTGGCTATTCTTTATTCTTTATTTATTCCTCATGATTTTGTTTATGAGAACTTAGCTTCAGGTATGGAATTTATACTTTTGGCATACTTTTTCATTCTATTTCTTTTTACAAGATTCTACTCTGGCTTAAGCTTTAGAATAGATAGCTTTGCTCAGCTTACTTTATTGATGGCCCTAATTATGTCTCTTTATGCTTGTGTTACAGCATTAAGAATAGGAGAGTTGAACCCTCCTTTGATTTTTTATTCCATTGGATATTTTTGTTTCCCTTTTATCTATTTGATGCTTCTAAATACAATCGATAGACATAATCTGGATGATAAAAAAATCATTCTTTTCTCCATTATGATATTGGCCATTATAACTGCTGCTCTAGCAGGTCCAGCATTAGAGTTTTTATTCTTTGAGTCATCTGGTGAAGCAAATGCTTTTTTCCTTTTAGAGCAAGGTGGCGGATACATTTGGTTAGGAGGAATTAATGCAAGGTCAAGACTCTTAGGAGTATGCATATTATTTTTGTTTACAGTTCTCGCTCATAGAGTTGAATTTAAGAGGATATTATTAATGGTCCCTATTCTAATACCAAGTTTCTTTATTTTGATTTCCTATACGAGCAGAAGCGCGGTATTAGCTCTGATACTATCGATTGTTTCTTTCTTTGTAGTCAATATATTTTCTAATAAGAATAGTGGATATGAAAGATTCAAATACATAATGTTCACAATTATTACAGGGTCAGCTCTGTTATCAATTGTACTTTTAAATCAAAATTTCATTGATAAAGTGCTTGTACTCTTCATACCACAGGTAGGAACCGAGTTTGCTTTTGTTCGATATGAAATAATAAATGAAGTACTAAAATCTGCTCAAGATACCCTGTTCCTAGGAAATGGTTTTTTGCACAATAACTTAGATCCCAATGCTTATGAAAGTAGTATTTTATCTACTGGAAAAAGAGCTCACAACCTGTTTGCGGCACTAATATTAGATACTGGAATATTTGGTTTGGCAATATTTTCTCTAGTGCTTATCTCAATGTTCAGAATATTTAATAGATACAGGGCTAGTTTTCTTCGTAATTCATTTTATTTAAGTATTGTCTTTCCTCAGATAGTCTATTTTATTACATCTTCATTATTTACTGACTCAGTTATCTTTAGACCAAGGGCCACTATTTTTCTCCTAATCTTCTTAGCTGTATTAAGTAATTTGAACTATAAAAACATAATCAGAAAACCTATTGAGAATGCATAAAGATTTCTTCAAAAGAAGTTTCGATATATTCTTTTCTTTGATTATCCTACTGACTTTATTGCCATTATTTTTTATGGTTTCAATAATGATAGCCTTAAGGGATGGTTTGCCAGTTTTATTTCTACAGGAAAGGATAGGAAAAGACGGTATTCCATTTAAACTGATTAAGTTCAGGTCTATGTCAACCGAGTCTGATCAAGATACAAGAAAGTTTTCTCCTGGTGAACGCAATAGAGTAACAAAACTTGGATCCATCTTAAGAAAATATAAGATTGATGAATTACCACAATTCTTAAATGTTCTAAAAGGTGATATTTCAGTTGTAGGTCCAAGACCTGAGGTAGGAATATGGGTTGAAAAGTTTCCAGAAGAATTTGCTAAAATACATACTATAAAACCCGGCATAACAGACTATGCTTCGATAAAATTTAGGAATGAGGAATTAATTCTAGCTGAAGTGGATGATCCTCTGAAAGAATATAAAGACAATATCCTCCCTATGAAGATGGCGATAAATTTAGAATACATCGATAAACATTCCTTTTACCTTGATTTTATTATTGTGATTAAGACATTTTTCTCAATTTTATGGAATACAAAGAAATGAAAATTCCGTTTTCAAAAGTCGACTGTTCAGGCAATGAGCAAGAATATGTTAATGAAGTAATCAAAAGTGGCTGGTTGACAACTGGTGTTAAATCTAAAGAATTTGAGAATAAATTTTCAGAAATTGTGGGAGCAAAACATGCATTAGCGGTTAACTCTTGTACTGCTGGTCTTCATTTGGCATTGGATGCTCTTGGAATAAAATCAGGTGACAAAGTTTTTGTTCCGTCATTAACGTTTGCGGCAAGTGCCGAAGTTATAACTTATTTTAATGCAATACCTATTTTTCTTGATATTGATTATTCAACAGGTCTTATCTCCCCTCATATTCTTGAGTCAGCTCTAGAGGAGCATCCCGATGCGAAAGCTTTAATAATTGTTCATTACGCAGGTCAATCTGCCCAAATGTTTAGCGATTCAAACTCAAAAGGTGTTATTGAAATTTGCAAGGAAGCCAATATTCCTATTGTAGAGGATGCAGCACATGCTTTCCCATCTAGATGTGGCAATCAATATGTAGGAGCTATAGGTGATATAACTTGTTTTAGTTTCTATGCAAACAAGACTATAACAACTGGTGAAGGAGGTATGATCACAACTGATCATGATTGGATAGCTGAACGTATCAAAAATATGAGATTACATGGTATTAACAGGGATGCTTGGAACAGATTTACCAGTGATCCTAGATCATGGGAGTATGATATTGTTGATGCAGGTTATAAATATAATATCTCAGACTTGGCGTCAGCTATTGGTTTAGCTCAATTGGAACGATTCCATGAAATGAGAGATGCCAGACAAAAAATTGCAGAATTTTATCTGGATCAATTTAAGGGATTGGTTTCTATTGACACACCTTTAGTGCGGGAATCTAAAGAAAGCCACTCTTGGCATATTTTTCACTTAGTTTTGAACGAAGAATCCAAGGTTAGCAGAGAAGATTTATTTGATTTCCTTGAGAAGAAAGGAATTGGTTTTTCAGTTCATTATAAGCCTCTACACAGAATGACATACTATAAAGATACTTATAACTTGAGTGAAAAAAGCTTTCCAAATACAGAGAAGTTCTGGCAAGGGTGTTTCTCTATACCAATTTATCCTGCATTGACCTTAAATGAGCAGAAATATATAGCAGAATCAATTAAAGGAATTCTTAAATAAGTTATCAATGACCATCTTTAATAAGTTAAAAAATTCTTTAGTTGAAAATCTTTTGTCTCTACCTAGGAGTGCAAAGACATCAATTGCTTGTTTGATAGATTACCTTCTTCTTACCTTAAGTTTCTGGATATCATTATCAATTCGAATTAATGATTTTTTTATACCTACTTCTCAAACACTTTATCTAATAATTTTTGCGCCACTACTTGGCCTGCCAGTACTATACTCTTTCGGTCTTTATCGCTCTGTCATTAGGTACTCTAGTTATAGAAGTACCATTACTATAATATTTGCTATTTCAATCTATAGTATCTTTTGGTTTATCACGGTTATTGCCTCTGGAGTTGTAATAAAGCCAATTGATTTCTTAATTATAAATTTTTTGGTCTCCATATTTTTGATTATTGGCATTAGACTTGTTGCACAAAAAATATTCATTAAGAGGATGGATAATCTAAGAAATATACTCATATATGGCGCTGGCACTGCTGGATTGCAGATTGCAACAGCTATGAGACTTAATCCAAGCTTCAATATTATTGGATTTGTTGATGATGACACAAAGAAGGCAGGTTCATTTTTGAACGATTTAACTGTTTTTCATTCTTCAAAACTTGATCAGATTATAGAAAAAAAGTCTATAGATGAGATTTTCATAACTATTCCCTCATTGTCTAAATCAGAAAAAGCTAAGTTACTTAATGCGATTAAAGAATTATCTGTAGTGATAAGAATTCTCCCGGCCTTGAGTGATATTGCTGATGGAAGGCTAACATTCTCAGACTTAAAAAAGGTGCGAGTTGAGGATTTACTTAAAAGGCAAATAAGGGAGCCAGACCATAAGTTGATAGAAAGAAAAGTTCATCAAAAAAATATTTTAGTTACAGGGGCTGGAGGAT
>Ga0315326_10002088_pt1 | contig 10652 bp, 10 predicted proteins | sample M180m32315metaG_FD_203457 | JGI IMG/M metagenome (GOLD analysis project Ga0315326, IMG submission 203457) | Ammonia-oxidizing marine archaeal communities from Monterey Bay, California, United States - M1 80m 32315 | ecosystem: Environmental > Aquatic > Marine > Coastal | place: USA: California... | reverse complement strand
TTTTTTACACCGGGAATACTTACTGGATATTGTAGTGATAAGAATATTCCATTTTTAGCTCTTTCATCTGGAGACATCTCATTAATTAAATCTTTATTATAGGTTATTTCCCCATCTTCAATTGAATACTTTGGATGACCTGAAATTGTATAGGCCAAGGTACTTTTACCTGATCCATTGGGTCCCATTATAACATGTAATTCTCCAGGTAAAACTTTTAAATTAAAATTCTTAATTATTAATTTATCATCTACTTTTACTTTCAAATTCTGAAATTGTATCATCCTAACCAACACTCCCCTCAAGACTAACTTCCATAAGTTGTTGCGCTTCCATTGCAAACTCCATTGGTAATTCCTTAAATACATCTCTGCAGAAACCATTAACAATTAAAGAAATAGCATCTTCTTCATTTATTCCACGTTGAGCACAATAGAACAATTGATCTTCACCGATACTTGATGTAGTTGCCTCATGCTCCATTATAGAAGATTTATTTTTTACATCTATATAGGGAAATGTATGGGCTCCACATTTATCTCCAATTAACATAGAATCACATTGAGAGTAATTACGAGAATTCTCTGCATTTTTCATTATCTTTACTTCTCCTCTATATGTTTGCTGACCATGCCCAGCTGATATCCCCTTTGAAATAATTGTACTTTTTGTATCCTTACCAATATGTATCATTTTTGTTCCAGTATCAGCCTGTTGATAGTTATTTGATAAGGCCACTGAATAAAATTCTCCTGTAGATCTATCACCCTTTAAAATTACACTTGGATATTTCCAGGTAACTGCAGATCCCGTTTCAACTTGTGTCCATGAAATTTTTGAATTATCACCCTTACAAATTCCTCTTTTGGTAACAAAATTATAAATACCACCCTTCCCATTTTCGTCTCCTGGATACCAATTTTGAACTGTTGAGTATTTTATATCTGCATCATCAAGAGCTACTAGTTCTACTACTGCAGCATGTAGCTGATTCTCATCCCTCATTGGTGCTGTGCAACCCTCAAGATAGCTAACCTCAGAACCGCTATCAGCAATAATGAGTGTCCTTTCAAATTGACCTGTATTCAAGGCATTAATTCTAAAATATGTTGAAAGCTCCATGGGACACCTGGTATCTTTGGGTATATAAACAAATGACCCATCGCTAAATACGGCTGAGTTTAGAGCCGTAAAAAAGTTATCAGTTTGAGGGACAACAGATCCTAAATATTTTTTTACAAGATCTGGGTATCTTGAAACTGCTTCAGAAAATGAACAAAATATCACACCAGCTCTAGCTAAGTCCTCTTTGAATGTTGTTACTACTGATACGCTGTCAAATACAGCATCTACAGCAACCCCTGCTAGCATTTTCTGTTCCTCAATAGGAATCCCAAGCTTATTATATGTCTTTAATATTTCAGGGTCAACCTCATCAAGGCTATTTAAATTCTTTTTCTTAGGAGCTGAAAAATAACTTATCCCCTGATAATCAATTTTGGAATATGTTACATTTGGCCAATCAGGCTCTTTCATCTTCTGCCACTTCTTAAATGCCGCCAATCTCCACTCTAGAAGCCAAAGTGGTTCATTTTTTTTCTTGGATATCGTTTTAATTACACCCTCATCTAATCCGGGTGGAAGAGTTTCTTGATCTATGTCTGTCGTAAAACCGAACTCGTACTTCTTATCGAGCTGATTGCGTATTGTGTCATTAGCCATCGCTTTATACTACCTAATTTATTTATTATTAAAATCTATACAGAAAAACTTGTCCCGCATCCACATGTGCGTGATGCATTGGGATTGTCTATTTTAAACCCCCCAGATAAAATATCATTAGAGAAATCAATAGATGTCCCTTTCAAATATAACCAACTTTGTAAATCACAATATATTTCAACTCCCAATGATTTATATACTTTATCAAATTCGCCCCTAGTATTATCAAAAGCTATATTATAGTTCATTCCAGAGCAACCTCCGCCGACGACAGATACCCTTAATGCATATCCTTCCTTGTCTTCAGATTCCAGGATTGCTTTAATCCTTTTAGCTGCTTTTTCAGTTATAGTTATATCCTCATTAATTTCTTTTTTATTAATATCTTTCACTTTATTCATCCTTATCTAAGTTCATCTAGAGTTATATCTTTTAATGTATCTATAATTTTATCATTTATTTTAGCCATTGGGTCCTTAATTGTACAACATGCTGAACTAATGCATCCATTCGGAAGTGTGCAGTCAACAATACCAATAGGTCCCTCAATCATTTGAATAAATTCAAAAAAATTAATTTCATTAATATTACAAGAAATTTGATATCCTCCTCTAGGTCCCTGTATGGATTTAATCATACCCAATGAGGATAAATTTTGTAAAGTTTTGGCCAATATTTCCTTAGGCATATCATATTTATCTGCTATTTTTTTTGCAGACGCATTGTAGCCATTATCTTCTTCACTTAAATGAACAAGAGATATCAGTGCATACTCTACTTTTTTTGTAAGCTTTAGCATATAACTCCATTTTTGATAATTTATATTTAGTTATTTTAATATAACAAGGAATATATCCGATAATATATATCGTATATAGATTGGGATATCGCTAGATTTGGCTCATTCTTCGTTTGACTATCTGAAACAGATCATTATTCTCATAATTAATTGATAAGATTATATCTTTTATTTGATTAGATAAATCTATGTGATTATTATTTTTTGCTATTTTATAAATCTCAATAAAAAGCAACCATTCATTAGAGAATGATTTAATAACTTTATCTACAAGCTCTACAAGCTGCTTATCATCAACATCATTTTTATTGTTAAGGATATGTATATCTGAATATAATTGAATTAGATCTTTATCTCTTTCTGATATATTGGTGATATATTCAGGTCTATCTTTATTAGGTAGTTCCATATTCATATATCTATGATAATTTTTAATATCAGCAGGACCGCCTTTTACAGAATTTATAAATTCACCACATGCTAAATCAAAGATACCCCATGAAGGGTCAAATAGAATATTTGATTTATTGGATACTGTGCAATTCTCAAAAGATACAATTAGAAGCTTTCCATCATGCTTTAATTTCTTATTTATTGCCCCGGAGATCTTAATGTCTCTATCTAGTTGAAGTTCTACTTCCTCTCCAATTGCGACCCTATCTATTTTGTTGATAATATCCCTATTAATTAATGGGGAGCTATATCCAGAACTATGATATTCACCCCCATGCCCATCTAGTTCCACACCATCATATGACAACTGAACTGGGCCTGAAAATATATAATAACGCTCCTTCTCATCAGATAATAATTTTATTGGAATACCAGAAATTTGGATTCCGCTATCTAAAGTAAATGTCGATACACTCTTGCATTTAATTGCATTTTCTACAGATTGAATTCCACCATTTTTAAATGCCATTTGTTCTCTAAACTCTGCTAGAACATCGCTTAGATGGTCAAAGTCTTTTGCTACAAATAACTGAGGTTGCTGCTCTGTTATATCATAAGAATATTTAATACAATCTAAGGAAAGAGGAATTCTCTCTACATCTCCAAAAATTGCATTATAGCTCTCAGATACTGATGATAGTAGCCCGGCCCCATAAATTTGAGGTTTTTCCAAAGTGCCTACCAACCCATATTCAACAGTCCACCAGTTAAGCCTAGCTAAATAAGATGCCTCACTTATAAAAGTAATATTATTTATTAATAATTCAAGATTGTCTTCAGCTGATTGTATCTGCTCTAAAGATGCTCTAGGATTTTCTTTTATATCTGAAAGATGTCTTATAGCTAAATATATTTCATGATCTTCCTTAGAAAATAGAGCATTAGCAGCACATTCTCCATATTCTTTAAGAAATTTTGAATATTTCTTATCAATAATAATTGGTGAGTGCCCAGCAGCTTCATGCACTATATCAGGAGCCGGGGTATAATTAATGTGATTTACTGTCCGCATATCAGAGGCTATTGGTAGAATAGAATGAGCCTGAAATTGCATAAATATTGTAGGTGGCAGAAATCCTCTAACTGGAACTGCTCTCCAATTAACTTCATTAAGTTTTTTATCCATATCATCTATTCGAGGGATATAATTTGTGGAAACCCCTGTCCCTTGAAGGCCATCAAGATAGGCTTCATGTGCATAGTCTTTGAAAAAAGATTGTGAGACATCCATTATAAATCGCCAACATGCATGATCTATTTGTGTATAATCATTGTAATTCTGGGAAACTATATATTCTTTAAGGTGGCTGGGTATGTTTGAATATCTATCTTTCATATACGAATTTACAAGCAGAATTAATCAAATTAAAAGTATATTTAGAAGTTCTAGAATAGAATTTTATTATTATGATATTTACTGAATACATTACACACTTTTTATTAAGAGTTTTATCCATGATATTCTCTTTAGTCCCAAGAAGATTTGCGCTTTTATTGGGCAGGAATATTGGACTAATACTCTACCTACTGCCATTCAGAAAAAAGGTTGCTAAAAAAAATCTAGATATTGTATTTAAAACAAAAAATAAAATAGAAAAAAGAATGGTACTGCTTAATTGTTATAAACACTATGGTATGGTATTAGCTGACTTTCTATCGCAGAGATCAATAAATAAGTATAATATGGATGACTACTTTGTTTTTAATAAAAAAGATAAGAAAAAATTATTAGAAGCTCAAGGTGGCTGTATTTTGTCTGCTCATATTGGGAACTGGGAGATGGTACTACCAGCTATGGGATTAAATAATATAAAAATGGATACAGTGGTAATGAGACAAAAAAATGCGGCCGCTAATAATTTTTATCTAAATTTGCGTAACTTTGAAAATATTAATCTTATTTATAAAGATGGCGCACTAAAAAGTTTATATAAATCAATCACTGAACGACGTATGATTGGACTAGCTAGTGACCAAAATGCTAGAAAAGGTGGGTTGAAAATTAATTTTTTTGGGGAGCCTGCTTCTTTCCCTAAAGGTGCGGGGAAATTTTATCATAGAACATTATGCAGCTTGTTTATAGTCTACTGCATTCTTAGATCAGACTTTAAATATCATGTTTACGTAAAAGAAATTAAATTAGATCAAATAGATAATATAGAAGATCAAGTTATTGATAAAATAATTCGCATATATGCCGATGATCTTTCCTCTAAAATTCAACAACACCCAGAACAATATTTTTGGTTTCATAAAAAATGGAATAAGAAAATATATAAAGCATGAGTATGAATAAAATTTATCAAGCTAGCTTAGACAATGTTGGTAGAGCAGTAGACATACTTAGATCTGGAGGAGTTATTATATATCCAACTGATACCCTGTATGGATTCGGAGTAGATGCTTCTAATGAGGAAGCAATCAATACGCTCAATCAACTTAAAAATAGAATTCAACCATTATCTATTCTATTAGCTGATAAACATGAAATTAATAATTATGGCATTGTTAATAGTAATGTAAAAGAAAAAATATTAAAAATTCTTCCTGGACCATATACACTACTAATGAAGTCAAAATCAAATAATAGAATTTGTAATCTTATCCAAGCAGGATCAGACCTTATTGGTTTGCGTGTTATTAATATGAATTTTTGCAATAAAGTTATTTCTGAATTAGGTTCACCAATCGTCACTACTAGTGTTAATAAGCATGGGATGCCATCAATGACAGATATAGATGAAATCCAAAAAACATTCCCATCTATAACTATATTCTATGATAAAAAAAACCTTATATCTAATGGCTCTACTATTATAGATTTTAGTCAAACCCCTGAAAAAGTAATAAGATGGGGCCAAGGTGAGTATAATAGATGAAATATTATTATAAGATTATTGGATTTGTAGCACCTTATAGATGGTGGCTTTCACTATCACTACTATTTTCATTTTTATATGTTATAATGAATACGGCCTCTCTATGGATGGTGAGCTCATTAATTTCAAGTATCCTTAATCCATCAGAATTTTCAAGTACATCAAACAACTCAATAATTGCATATCTTGAAACTTTAACACTTGAATTTATTGGAGAGGGTGACGATTACCATAAATTAAAAATGTTATGCTTAATGCTATTCTTTACTTATTTATTCAAAAATATATTTTTATATATATCTGAGGTTACAATGGCATTTATTAATAACAATATGATTATGGATATAAGAAATAAAATATTTAGACACCTGCAATATCTACCTATTTCATTCTATAATAATAATAAAACTGGCGAAATAACATCAATAGTACTTGCAGATGGAGCAAGAATGAGAATGGCTGTAACTGATGCTGCTAGAAAACTTTCAAAACATCCACTTAATATTATTTTTATGATAGGTATGCTATTACTGATTAATCTTAAAATGACTCTAATTGCTCTCACTATTATTCCAGCTGTAGGCATGGTAGTAATTTTCGTAGGAAAAAGTATTCGTCGGAAAACAAAAAGAACTAGTGAAAAAATTGCAGGTATAACAAATATTATAAATGAAAGCGTGATGGGGATTCAGGTTGTTAAATCATTTGTTAGGGAAGAATACCAAATCAATAAATTTATAAATGAATGTCTTAAATATTTTAAATTAATGTTTAGAAGAGATAAGCTTATTTTTATAACCACTCCATTAAATGATATGATAGGAGTTACAATTGCTATAGTTCTTTTATGGATTGGCGGTAATGAAGTATTTAATAATTCAACAATGAGTGGTGATGATTTCATTAAATTTATCATATATCTATTCGCAATTATGCAGCCAGCGAAGAGCCTTGCAAGTGTTAATTTGTCAATACAAACATCTGTAGCCTCAGCAGAACGAGTATTTAAAATATTAGATCAAAAACCTCAAGATAATAATCGTATTCAAAAAAATAATTTTGAAACAGAAATAAATTATAACAATGTATCATTTCAATACGATAAAAATAATCCAATAATTAAAAAATTATCTCTTGAAATTAAAAAGGGTACAACTACTGCAATTGTAGGGAAAAGTGGCTCAGGTAAATCAACTCTAATTAATATGCTCCCTAGATTCTATGAAGTTAATGACGGTGAGATATTGATTGATAATATTAATACTTCACAAATCAGCTTAGAGTCACTTAGGTCGCTAATTTCAATAGTTCCTCAGGATTCTTTCTTATTTAATGATAGTATAAAACACAATATAGGCTATGGAAATATATCGGCTAGTTTTGATGAAATAAAACTAGCTGCGCAAAAAGCTAATGCTGAAGATTTTATTGAAAATCTACCTGATCTTTATAACACAGTTATTGGTGAAAGAGGTGTAAAATTATCAGGAGGTCAAAGACAACGCATATCAATAGCTAGAGCTATTTTGAAAAATTCTCCAATCCTTATTCTTGATGAGGCTACTGCATCATTAGACTCAGATTCTGAGAAAAAAGTTCACTCAGCAATAGATAACTTGGTTTTAGATAAAACAGTAATAATAATAGCTCATAGACTATCAACAATTATGAATGCAGATAAAATAGTTGTTATGAATGATGGTGAAATAGCTGAGATTGGAAATCATAAAGATTTAATTGATAAGTCTGGAATATATCAATCTTTATATCAACTTCAATTTAAAGATGAAAGTTAAATTATGAATGTAGCTATTATTCTTGCTGGAGGAAGTGGTACTAGATTTGGGGCAGAAATTCCTAAGCAATATATAAATATTAATAATAAAGCAGTTGTTCAGTATTCAATTGAAGCATTTGAAAAATCTAAATTAATAGATATCATTGTAATTGTAGTATCTGATAAGTATAAAAAAGACATTAAAAAGAAAAATCCAGACCATATAGTTATAGTTGGTGGAGGATCTAGAGTTGAGTCATCATATAAGGGGATTATTGCAGCACCAAAGGAAAGCAAAAAAATCCTTATTCACGATGCAGCACGTCCATTCGTATCACAAAAAATCATAACATCATGTATTAATGAATTAGATAAATATAAAGCAGTAGTCACCTCAATAGCAGCTACAGATACAATTATAAAAGCAAACCATAATGAAGTAGATAGCATTCAAAATCGAGAAGAATTATATCTTAATCAAACTCCTCAAGGTTTTGATTATCAAACTATTTTACAAGCACATGAAAATAAGCAAATAGATGTTACAGATGATATATCTCTAATCAATTTAAACCAAATCAAGTGTAAAATTGTTCCTGGCTCTCATCATAATATAAAAATTACGACACCTCAAGATATTCATACAGCGAAGAGCATTCTGGATTTATAGATATGGGTAGAGCTCTATTTATCATACAATTTGATAGTTTTATAAAGACGCTCATCCCAGTTATAAAACACCTTATTCAAGATAATTATGATTGTGATGTAATTCTTCTCAAAAAAAGATTTAAAAAAAAATGGATAACATCTGAGATAATTAATCTATTTCATAAAATAAAATTAGGGCCTAATTCTTTCTACCAGATATATGAACGAGAAACCATGAAAAGAATTAATAAGATGAATTATGATTTGATTGTTATTGGGACTTCTAATACAAGGTTAATTGAAAAAGTGAAAAAACAATTAATGAAATATTCACTAAAGGCAAAAATAGCATCAGGATATGTTGGGGCACTACTTAATAATGATTTTGAATCATTTAAAAAGGGGTTACTAAGACGATCAAAATCTGATTTGATTTGGGTACCTGGTATAGAATCTAAAAGGAGAGTCTTGGATATATTAAATGATAATAAAATAGAAATAATTGACTCTGGTCTTCCTAGATTTGATCAACTATATGAAATAAAAGGAGATTTCAAGCAATCTCACCAGAAAGATATTATTTTTTTTGAACAACCCACCTTTCCAGAGACTAAAAGAGAAAGAATAGATTTAGTAGAAAAATTAATTTCTTTAGCAAATTCAAATCCTAACACAAAAGTTATAATTAAGCCTAGGTTTAAAAAGAAAGTTGGCCATGCACACCGACCTAAATACCTTTTACAAGATATAGTTAGTAATTCAAAATCTATCCCTAAAAATTTATTAGTATCAAATAAAGATATATATACATTATTCAATAATTGCAAGTTAGCTCTAACTATTAGCTCAACTGCAGGGCTGGAATCATTGCTAGTAAATATTCCTACATATTTTATTTCTGATTATTGTTCTGGTATTAATAAATATGGGAGTGATGACTTTAAAAACTTAAATGCTACTATATCTTTTGAAGATATTTTTAACAATAAATTCCCTCAAATTAACTATAAGAAAGTTTTTGAAATTCTTAGATTCGATGGTAATAATACAAAAAGATTATCAGATGCTCTAAAGCAATTAATTATATCATGAACAATCAATCAATAATTATAATTGGCAATGGACAATCAATTCTTAATAATAGATTCCAAGCTGAAATTGATGCTTTCGATATTGTTGTAAGAATAAATAATTATAAAATAAAAGGATATGAACATTACCTCGGCAAAAAGACTGACATCTGGTTTAATGGTGCAAATAGTAAATTAGTTCATCCTGAGCATATTCCAAATAAAGTAATAGTGGCCATACCTTCAATAATTTTTTTACGCCAAAAAAATAATATTCAAACTTATATATCAAAACGGGTAGGCATAAATAGTGATAAAATTGCAATAATACCCGAAGAGCAAATAGAGTCGTATGAAAAAATAGTAAATCACAATCGACTAACAACTGGTTTATATTCAATTTTATGGGCCATAAATAATTATGATAAAATTTATATACATGGGTTTGATTTCTTTATAAATTCAAAGGCTCATTACTATGATTCTAAATTAATGACTTTTGTTAATAATAATATTGTAAGTAAAGGGCATAAACATGATAATGATAAGGAATATAATTTTATCAAAAAATTACTTGATGAAAATAGAATTAAAAAATTGAAAAATGATTAAAGGTAAAAATGTATACGCAATTATACCAGCTAGGGGAGGTAGTAAGGCTATCCCCAATAAAAATATAATTGACTTTGATGGCTTACCATTAATTGGGCATAGTATCCTCTATGCAAAAAACTCAGATTTTATTGATGAGATATTTGTGAGTACAGATTCTGATGAAATAGAAAATATTTCTAATGAATTTGATATAAGCGTAATTAAAAGACCTGAAAACATTGCCCAAGATGACTCATCTACAGAATTAACAATTGAGCATGTAATAAAATCACAGAATTTAGGTCCTGATTCAATTATCATTTTACTTCAACCTACAAGCCCAATAAGGCCTAAAGGTAAATTAAATCTAATGTTAGAAAACTTTATTGAAAATAATTACGACTCGATGGTATCAATAAGTCCTTGTCATCCATTAAACTGGAAATTAGACTCAGATGATCTTGTATGCAGATACAACTATAAAGATAGGCCAATGAGACAAGAATTTAAAAAAGAGGATTACATCTATGATGAAAATGGCTCTATATATATATTCAGACAAAAGTTATTTCATTTAGAAAAGAATAGATTAGGTGGAAAAATTGGATATGAAATATTTCCAGAGGAATATAGCTATCAAATAGATACCTATCTTGATTTAGAAATTTTAAAAGCAATAGCTAGTTATCTGAAAAACGAGGAGGAGA
>Ga0315326_10002085_pt1 | contig 10654 bp, 10 predicted proteins | sample M180m32315metaG_FD_203457 | JGI IMG/M metagenome (GOLD analysis project Ga0315326, IMG submission 203457) | Ammonia-oxidizing marine archaeal communities from Monterey Bay, California, United States - M1 80m 32315 | ecosystem: Environmental > Aquatic > Marine > Coastal | place: USA: California... | reverse complement strand
ATTGCTCTTATCGTAGGCTGAAGATTGATCGGATGATTCGCTCATAGAATTTTCGTAGTGAATTAAAAATTTCGCTCGTCGCCGCTTGGACGGATGCTCAAAAATACAGATGAAAAAAGTCAAAGCCCCGAACGGAACGCAAGACCGGAAAGCTCAAGGCGATTCACAAGAGGTACGTTTTAAAGCGTTATGCCGGCATCGCCGAGGCCGCAGCGGAGCCTAATTGAAAAACCAAGATTCTGCTACAGCTCCAAATCGTGCCAATTCTTGGTCAGGAACAAATTTCCCTTCACCTGATTCACCAATGGAGCATAGCTAGACACCGGGCCGGCCTCTTCTTCAAGCGTACGAATCGAAACACCGACAAACGTAACCGCCGATCGTTCGCTTTCCGTCCCGATAACCTCCAATGGCGGCTCCGTTGAGACAACGACTTCAAGATACGCGTCGATACGCGCTTCCTCCAGCAATTCCTTCATGCTCTCCAGTGCAGCATCGCGTCCATCGCCGTTTTTGATGATCCGTAATATCCTTATTTTAGCCTCCCACCAGCACCGATTGCTTTGCATCAAATAAGCCAAAGTCAGCATCATCGATCCGTTCGCCCGGGCCGACCACCAGACATCGATGACCATATACACTTCGCTTTCGGCAACCTCCGCCTTCGAATAAACCAAGAGGTTCTTCTCCATCTCAAGCGTTTGCCTCACCGTTTTCGCGAAATCGTGGTCGCGCAACCAGTCGCTTTCCCACTCGATAAGGAGCGAATTCGGCTGCAAATTCCCCCAACCGGACCCTTGAAGCAGCGTGGTCACCCTTACGAGGTAAAAATTGAAAAACGAACTTTCAGCAACAAAACGGCACCGATACTCTCGAACCTTAGCAGATACGCCTAAGCACGCTGTGGCCTTCCCTTAGGACTTGCCGAGCTTCTGGAATTCCTCGAGAAATCCCTCAGCATCTCGGTAGCCAATCACGCGCGTAACTTCCTTGCCTTCGCCATCTATGAAAATGATCGTTGGAATCGAGCGTATACGGAACTGTGCCGCCAGCTCGCGATTTTCATCCACATCGACTCTCACCGCGACAGCCTTCTCGGTCACCGCAGAAATAACGCCTTCGTCTTTCCAAGTCGTCCGATCGAGCATCTTGCAGGGACCGCACCACTCTGCGGCAAAATCGATCATCACCAATTTACCCGATTCCCTAGCCTTCTCCCGCGCCGCAGCGAAATCGCCCTCGATAAACAAGTCACCCGCCATTGCGAATTGAGAGAAGGTTAGTAGAGCTAGTATAGCCGTAAGGAATGTCGCGATTTTCATGAACAAAAGAGTTAAGTTACTAGAAAGATGATTGAGCAGTCGCAATTCATTCAATAAAAGCAAGATTTCCTTCTCCACCCCCTTCGATCGACGCGCAAAAGCATGGTCAAACTGCTCGGTTCTCCCACCTGGAAATAAATTTCCAATATTTCGTTTGCCTCGCGAGTGGATGGCGTATTTGCCTTTTTCCAACCTCGATCAATCCGCGTCGAGACACCTTCCTCAATTCCAAAGCAAATGGCACTTTTCTTCCAGGTTCTCGGCAGTCTGGGCGTATTCCTTTTCGGCATGCGCCTCATGAGCGAATCCATTCAAAAATTTTCCGGAGAGCGGCTTCGTTCCATCATGAGCTCCATGACCGGCAATCGATTCGCCGGCGTCACCACTGGATTTCTCGTCACCTGCCTAGTCCAGTCCTCCTCGGCCACCACGGTCATGGTGATCAGCTTCGTCCACGCCCGATTGCTGACCCTGGTCCAAGCGATCGGCGTCATAATGGGAGCCAATCTCGGTACGACGACGACTTTCTGGGTTATCTCATTGCTCGGATTCAAGTTCAGTTTGTCAACGATCGCTATTCCCGTGATCGGAATTGGCGTGTCCATGTCTTTCCTAAAAGCTGCTCGCCTAAAGGAAACTGGCAATTTTATGACTGGTTTCGGCCTGCTCTTCATGGGCCTGAGCCTACTTAAAAAAGCCGTCCCCGATATCAAGAGCAACCCAGAGGCTCTAGAGTGGATCTCGTCTCTTGGAAACTACGGCTTCGGCTCGATCATTATTTTTATTTTCGTAGGCGTCGTCCTCACCGTGGTTGTTCAATCGTCTTCCGTAGCAGGAGCGATCACCCTCACGATGGCCTACAAAGGTTGGATCGACTACCCGCAAGCCGCAGCCATCATTCTAGGCGAAAACATCGGTACGACAGTCACTGCCTATCTCGCATCAATCACAGCTAACACAGCCGCCAAACGGGCCGCCCGAGCCCATTTCATGTTCAATATCATTGGTGTGATCTGGATGTTAGCTCTATTCGTTCCATTCACCAATTTAGTCGATTTACTAATGCCAGGCGATCCGGAGTTCACCATTATCGACGCGGATGGGGTCAGTTCAAAACCCTCCTTGCCCAATCACATGGCAATGTTCCACACCCTTTTCAATTTGGTGAACATCGGCATGCTCATCGCTTTCGTTCCAAAGATCGCCCAGTTCGTGGAATGGATGATCAAAGACAAACCCTCGGCAGCCAGGGGAGCCCAATTCCGTTACCTCGATACAATGTCTTGGGGATCGGGCGAAATGAATTTTTCGGAAGCCAAACACGCCATCGGAAAGCTCGGCGAATTGAGCGGGCGAATGTTCAAGCAGTTCCTCTTTATTTATAATAATCCGCAAGACGATCTCTCGCCCAAAGTCAAAGAGATCAACGAAATGGAGAAAGAGAGTAACGAAATTACCGGAGAACTATTCGAATTCCTCATCCATTGCTCTTCCGACCAAGTCAGCGAAGAAACGCGCGAGGAAGCAACCAGCTATCTCCGCGTTATCGCGGAACTGGAGGAAGTCTGCGACTGTTGCCATCGCCTCACCAACCGAGCCGCCAAACGCTACCGCAAGAATCGTTTCATCCCCAAAGAGATCGAAGATGACATCGTGCAGTTCGGCGAAAACGTGCAACGCTTCATCGACTTCTATCAAGCTCGTCTCCAAACGAAAGTATCCGCCTCGGATATGGAAGTCGCAGTCGATCTCGAAGACATGATCAACGACAAGCGGCGCAAATACCGCAAGAAAGCAGTCGCCCGTATGACCAATAACAATACGGAAGTCCACGCTGAGCTTATCTACATCGAGATCGTTAACACCTTCGAACGGATTGCCAATCACTCACGCAACATTCTCCAGGCACTACCGCAGGACACATCAGTGACCGTAAAATAACGGCGCCTCGAGAAAACTTGTTTAGCGAATCATCCAGCGATCTCTCGCCGTTTCAATATACCCCCGGTCGAAACCCTAAGGTTGGTAATCCTGCCGCGGAAGACCGACATCATGCAACAAATACCCCTTATCCTGATCATGGTTCTCGGCGGCGTCTTGCTCGCCATCCAACCCTCGACGAATGCTCGTATGGCTCAGCACGTCGGCGTACTCGGCGGAGCGCTCATGAACTTCCTCGTTGGCTCTATTGTACTCATCGCGCTCGCCCTCGTATTCGGCAAAGCCGATCTTAAACAACTCCCTAACGCTTCATGGTGGCAATACCTCGGCGGATTTTTCGGTGTATTCTTCGTCTCCATGGGGATTTTCATTGTACCGAAAATCGGCACGACCGCTGCACTCGGAGCCATCATCGCCGGCCAACTAACGATGGCCGTAATCCTCGACCACTACGGACTCTTCGACCTCAAGCAAATCGCCATAACCCCCCTCCGGATAGGCGGCGTAGCCCTCTTAGCCCTCGGCACCCTTTGCGTCGTCTACAAACCCGCATAACAACTAGAATGGTAGCGGCCGATCCCACAGCGGCCATACTCATTAACCGCTCATCAAAGACGCAACAAATCCTTAACCGCGCTCACTTTCCCCAATTCCTCCGCCATCGCCCGATAAGCGGCGATCAATTGCCGCGGCATGCCAAAACTCGGATAACGAATCTCCAAAGTCGCCGAATCAAAACGGAAAATTGCTTCTTGGCCTTCAATGCGAGCATCGCAGTATTCGCAAGTCGACGGATACGTCACCGTCACTCCCCCCGCTTCCGCGTCCTCTATTCCATCGACTAAATCCTCCACCAGCACTTCTCGTCTAAAAACGCAGCGCATCCGTTCGAACGAACTTCCAACCGCCTGATTAAACGCCTCGTGTTCAAGTAAGTCCGCCCCACTCGCACTCATCAGCTCCGTCTCGATATCATATGAATCCGGACTGTCCTCCTGGAGCGAATACCGTCGCTCCAAAACGAAATCCTTGCTCTCTATTCGCGCCACGCCGTTGTCGACCGCCAGTGATATATCTTTACGCCGATAAACCATTGCCTCCCTAAATCCGGCGAACAATTCTTCTCCCCACTCCACAAGTTCCGTCTCCGCAAGCTTAGCCAAAAACAGTTGAGCCCGATCGCTTGCAAACCGAGGCACCGTATGCCGTGACTTGTCAAAATCATCCATTCGCTTCACCATTCCTTCCTGCCGACCAACCAGCGTAAGGCAATCGATCAAATTCTTTGGAGAGCCGTTTTCAGAAGATTCCATCAAGTTATTCCCAGACTTGCCGCAGATACTTGACACTCCTTCCCGACACGCAAGCCTCGGATACTATGCCCACCGCCGACTCAGATTCTCTCCCTCCCCATCTCTCCCCACGGAAGGTCCTCGTTACCGGAGCGAGTGGATTTCTCGGCGGCCACCTGATTCAACGGTTGCTCGAACAAGGCTGCTCCGTAACCGGACTCTGCCGTCGCCCCCAGCCAGAACTCGAAACGCTCGGAGTCGAAATGCGCTACGTCGATCTCGCCGACGCCAGGGCCGTGCGAAACACCTGTGCTGATATGGATACCGTTTTCCACACAGCGGCCAGAGTAGGTATCTGGGGAAAACGTGAAGATTTTCACAACGCAAACGTCATCGGCACCCAGTCCATCATTAATGGTTGCCGTGATTTTCTTGTCGCCAAACTTGTCTACACAAGCACCCCGAGCGTCGTATTCAACAACCATAATATTGCCGGAGCCGATGAATCGCTTCCCTACGGGACCGATATTCCCTGTCTTTATCCTGCAAGCAAAATCATCGCCGAAAAAGCCGTGCTCACCGCTCATGGGCAGCCGCCTGGAAACCTCAAAACCGTCGCTCTGCGACCACACCTTATCTGGGGCCCCGGCGATCCGAACCTCGTCCCCCGGGTGCTCGATCGCGGCAGCAAAGGAAAACTCCGAATCGTCGGCAACGGGGACAATCGAGTAGACCTCAGCTACATTGACAATGTCGTCGACGCGCACCTCTGCGCCGAAGCCGCTCTCGATCGGCAAGAGAACAACCCAGGAGGCAAAGCGTATTTCATTTCCAACGACGAACCTATTCTGCTCTGGAACTGGATCGACGAATTGCTCCAATCCCACGAAATCGACAAAATCAACAAAAGCATGAGCCTTGCCAAAGCCCAAAAGGCAGGCCGATTCCTTGAAAACATCTGGTCGCTTTTTCGCCTCAGAGGAGAGCCGCCCATGACACGTTTCGTCGCTTCCGAACTCGCGAAGGATCACTGGTTCGACATTTCCGCTGCCAAACGCGACCTAGGATACGCTCCCCGCATATCCATGAAAGAAGGGATGCGCCGTTTACTCGACGCTCGAAGTCACTCGACGTCCAATCAGCATTAGGATAGCAAACGAGGCCAGCGGAAATAAAACGTAGAACAACCACAGTGGCATCGACCCGGCTATGGCTAAGTATCCAATCACTCCCGACAAAGCCATGGTGGTTAATGCATACAGAAGCTGCGTTTTTACATGAGCGATATGGTCGCAACCAGTCGAGATGGACGTTAGCACCGTCGTATCGCTAATCGGGCTACAATGATCGCCGAATATCGCTCCATCTAAAATCGCTGCTGCAGTAAGGAAAAATAGAATTTCTCCCCCGGCTTCGTAGGCTCCCAACGAAAATGAAAGCGGCAGAATAATCGGTATCAAGATTCCCATGGCTCCCCAACTCGTACCCGTCGCGAAAGACATCGCAGCCGCTACAGCGAAAGTAAACAAGGGCAATGTCCACACAGGCATGTCATCTCCTAGCAACGCAATCAAATACTGCGCGGTTCCAAGGTTTTCGCAAATCGCCCGCATCGCCCAAGTCATCATCAAAATGTAGATAGCCATCCACATCGTGGGCATTCCGCTAATGTAAGTTCTACACGACTCCCGAACGCTCATCAACCCTTGCCCCAAGGTCAAAGCGAAGGCAACGATGCCGCCCACCAAAGACGCCAAAAAAAGCACTGGCATCGCACCCGCTCCATCGGCATTGCTCATCGTCACGCCAAAGGCCAATCGCCAATCCTCGAAACGTGCTAAGGAAAATGCTCCACCATTTTCGAGAACTCGATAGCGCCCAAGAAATAGAATTCCAAATACAATTCCAAAGATTACGCAGAAAATAGGAATTACCGCATTATACCAGCGCTTAGGCGTATCCGCCTCTGGCTCTCTATTTTCCGTAGCCTGTATCCCCAAGGCTTCGCTGCTATCGTCCCGAACTTTGCCTTCCAAAGCCGCGCGACGCTCAGCCTTATACATTGGCCCGAAATCACGCCCCAGGGCAGAGCTCATGAACATAAAGATCAACGTACCGATGCAGTAGAAACGCATAGGCAAGAGCTCGAGGAAAATTTCGTATCCAGAAAGATCTATTCCGAGCTCTTTCGCTTCGCCCCCCAAGAGCATCGCCTCGAAAGCGATCCAGGTTGAGAGCACTGCCAAACCCGCAACCGGCGCCGTGGTCGAATCGACCAGGTAAGCGAGCTTTTCTCGCGAGATACGCCACTTGTCCGATAGCTTCTGCATCGTATTGCCCAGTACCACCGTATTCGAGTAGTCATCGAAAAACATCACCACGCCCGCAAGACCGATCGATACCAAAGCCTTCCGACGGCTTGTCGCCACTTTTCCCAGTCCAGCGACCAAACCGGCCAAGCCGCCATTCTTCGACAGCAGATGCACCATGCCTACCAAGGTAAACAAGAAGAGGAAAATGTAGAGATTGAAGCTCGATGTCAGGGTCTCCCACACATAATCGTGGAGCGCCAAAGTCGCCACCACCAAAGGATTCAGTCCGAACGATAAAAACGAACCAGCGACGAACGCCGAAATCAAAGCAAAGACCATAGATCTGAAAAACAAGGCAACCAATACCGCCAGCATTGGCGGAGCCAAGGATGTCCAGTGCCCGATCACCGTTGGAGCCGCCGCGCCCTCGCGTAGCTGATCCACGAAACTATTCGTCTCCCCGCTCAAAACCACTCCCAACTCGGCCTTCAATTGGGGATCGACCGGAACCATCGCCAAAAACGAACAAGTCGCCAACAATGTCATAAAAAACGCCAGCCAGCGTTCCGGTCGTTTCCAATGTGGGATGGGCTCCATAAAATAGATCGGCTGCAGAACAGGAGCAAAACACCCGACTACATTTCCCACCCTCGCGTCGAAGAGTCTAGAAATCAACGGCTTTTCATCACCATTGCGGGGAATTTTACAAAATTCACCTTTCAACGCCGCCTAGCTATTCAAACTATGCAAAAAAGACCCCTTGGATCTCAATCGATCCAAGGGGTCCGGAAATTTGCTAATTCGATATTCAGCACCTACTGCTCATAAGCGGCGAGCTGCTTATCAACTCGGACGCGCTTCAGCTTCGTGAACGCTGGGAGACCATTTTCAAACGGAGCCTTCACTTCCCCTTGGATCAAAGGAGTCGCGTATTTGATGAACGGATAGTTCATGCTCACTCCATCGTCATTGATCCAGTCTTTGGGAATACGTTTCGTGCCTTGCGAAACCTCGCCGAGATCCGCCAATCCAGTTTCGCAAGCGTACGATTCCGATTCAGTGCGCTGCAGACTGATCATCTTGCCCGACTCGCCCTTTTGAACTGCTGCGATCACCGCATCCTGACCGACCAAATACGCCTCGTCGGAATCAGTCTTCGATGCGCAATGCGTCGCCGAGCGCTGAGCGATGCCCAACTTACAAGAACGAGCACTCACATTGAGAGTCTTATCAACTAGGTTGCGTAAGTACTCCCCCGAGCCGCCTAATTGTACGTTGCCGAACGCATCGGTACTGGAAGAACCTAAAGCCACGTAGTTTCCGTCGCTGTCGACCAAACCTTCGCCTACCACGATCACGCAGTACTTTTCGCATTGAAGCACGCGTTGCACGTCTTCGATGAATTTCTCATTCGAGAAAGGCACCTCTGGAATATAAATCAAATGCGGCGGATCGTGCGGATAGTCGCGGCGCTTGCAAAGCGAGGCTCCAGCGGCGATCCAACCGGAATTTCGCCCCATCACTTCCAGAATCGAAACATAGTCGCCTTGCCCGACAGCCTCGCTATCCGAGGCCATCTCGCGAACCGTCGTCGCGACATACTTGATAGCGCTACCGTAACCCGGCGTGTGATCCGTACGAGTGATGTCGTTGTCAATCGTCTTAGGAATGCCGATCACGCGCAATTCGTAGCCTTGTTCGATCGCGATGCTGTTCAGCTTCGCCGCAGTCGCCATCGAATCGTTATCCCCTATGTAAAAGAAGTAGCGAATATCGTGCGTCTTGAACACTTCCAAAGCACGCTCGTAATCAGCCTCCTTTTTAAACTGAAACCGGCAGGTTCCCAAGGCCGCTCCAGGAGACGCCCTTAAACCTCGAATCGCTTGCTGCGACTCCGATGCCAAATCGATGAAATCCTCATTCAGAATGCCAAGCACTCCATTGAGACTTCCATAAATCTCTTCGATGCACTCATAGTTGAGCGCTTCGTCAATGACGGCTGCGAGTGTTGCGTTGATAACGGCTGTCGGTCCGCCCGACTGCCCAACGAGACAATTTCCTTCTAATTCGGCCATGGTAAAAAAATCAGGTTCTTACTGTAGCTGGAGAGTCAAAGATGATCCAAACTCGCTTGGCAACCAAATTACCGAACTCAATCGCCTTGTTGGAGAAGTATTTCCAAAAAAACCCTGTTCTGCCGCGCGAGCCCATCGCAAAGCTTGACCCCCATCACCTTCCCAACCATTTAAACACGCCTTATGTCCAAAGCCAAAGCATCGAGCAATCCTCTCATGGATGCCATCGTAGCCCTCTGTAAACGTCGTGGGTTCATTTTTCAATCATCGGAAATCTACGGCGGCTACAACGGCTTCTTCGACTTTGGCCCTCTCGGCGTTGAGCTTAAGAAGAACATCAAAGACGCCTGGTGGAAAGATATGGTCCATCGCCGCGCCGATATCGAAGGACTCGACTCGTCGATCATAATGTCGCCCAAGATCTGGGTAGCCTCAGGCCACGTAGGTGGGTTCTCCGACCCGATGGTCGACTGCAAGGTATCCAAAATGCGCTACCGTGCCGACCAGTTTTTCTTCGCTCCCGTTCGCGTGAACAACGAGACAATCGGCTACATCTCTATTCTAGAAGACGGCAAAATGCAGGCCGAAGCTGAAGCCGCCGCCGAAAAGATGAAGCGCAAAGGCGGTCATCAAGGCGAACTCGGCCCCATCGAGCTGAAGGACTACACAGAGGCCGACCCATCGGAGTATGAGCTCATTCCATCTCCCGCAACCGGAGAACCAGGATCGCTCACGCCTCCGCGCGAATTCAACCTGATGTTCGAAACCAAGGTCGGCGCCCTCAGCGACAGCTCCGACGTCGCTTACCTGCGCCCCGAAACCGCCCAGGGCATTTTCGCCAACTACCGAAACGTCGTCGACACCGGCCGCGTTAAGATTCCCTTTGGCATCGCTCAGATCGGTAAAGCCTTCCGCAACGAAATCACGCCGAAGAACTTCATTTTCCGTTCCCGCGAATTCGAGCAAATGGAGATCGAATACTTCATTTCTCCAGAAGCCGACTGGGAAGCCATCCATCAAGACTGGATAGCTTGCTGCCAAAACTGGCTGCTATCAATTGGCCTTCCTGAAGAAATGCTTGGCCGCGACGTGCACGAAAAACTCGCTCACTACGCGCGAGCCTGCACCGATATCACTTTCGAGTTTCCGTTTGGAAAACAAGAGCTTTGGGGCATCGCGGCCCGGAGCAACTTCGATCTCACCCAGCACGCCGAGCATTCTGGCAAGCCTATGGAGATCTTCGATGAAGCGGCCAAGAAGAAATACATCCCGCACGTCATCGAGCCTTCGCTTGGCGTCGACCGCTTGCTTCTCGCCCTGCTCACAGCAGCCTATACCGAAGACGAAGTCGGCGGGGAGAAACGCTCGCTCATGAAATTTCATCCGCGGATAGCCCCTTACAAGGTCGCTGTACTACCATTGCTCAAGAACAAGCCCCAACTCGTCGAACGTGCGCACGGGATCTACGAAAAACTCCAAAAGCGGTACAATACGTTCTGGGATGCCTCCGGTGCCATCGGCCGACGTTATCGCCGCATGGACGAAATCGGAACGCCTTGGTGTGTTACCATCGATTTCGATACCATCGAAAAAGACGGCACCGTCACTCTCCGCGATCGCGACACAACCGAACAAAAGCGCGTCACCGAAGAGGAATTGTACACCCTGCTCGACGCTTCCCTGCATTAGAGCGAAACGCTTCTAGCATCAGC
>Ga0315326_10002082_pt1 | contig 10662 bp, 9 predicted proteins | sample M180m32315metaG_FD_203457 | JGI IMG/M metagenome (GOLD analysis project Ga0315326, IMG submission 203457) | Ammonia-oxidizing marine archaeal communities from Monterey Bay, California, United States - M1 80m 32315 | ecosystem: Environmental > Aquatic > Marine > Coastal | place: USA: California... | reverse complement strand
TTCCTTCAACCAATTAACAGAATCAAGTATTGTTTGTTCGAGAGGTCTTGATTGATGGTCAATTTGTTCTCGAGCGAGGTCTCCGGGGATATCCTTGCACTGGACGGCAAGTGCATGAAGGCTCCCCCTGCTGAATGAAGGTCTCTTGCCTGTGATTGAGGATGATAGGGCTGCGAAAGGTAGAGCGAGGTATGCAGTCCAGAATGGAAGTGTGGCAATGTGGGTTCTCCGCCCAATTACTTTCCTCACCATGTGTGATAAATCGGGCATCGACGCCCAGGTTCCAGGAAGTAAGTAGTGTTGGCCATCTTTGCCGGAATCGACGCAATTCGCAGCACTGCGACAGACATCTCGGACATCGACCCAGTTGAAACCGTTATTGAGGGCGAAGGGCATTGATCCATTGGCGATGTCCGTCAAAACTTTGCCCATTCTACTGGGCTTGAAATCTTGAGGGCCGATTATTCCTGTGGGGTGAACTATGTTGATGTGTAGTCCTTGTTCTCTGTGTGAGAGAACAGCCCTTTGGGCTTCTGCTTTGGTTCGGTCGTATGGTGCGGCCTTTAGGTCGGTGACGAGTGGCCGATCTTCTGTGAGAGCTTGATTTGTTGGGTGTTGGCTGAGGGCGTGAACGCTGGAAAAATGAATCATTTTTGAGACTCCAGATTCGACGGCGGCATTGGCTACAGCGGTGCTGCCGCCGACGTTGATTTTTCGCATTAGTTCTTCTTGGACTTTCTCGACGGCGACGAATGCGGCTGCGTGAAAAACGACATCACAGTCACTCATTAGTGGTTGCAATGAATTACTATCTAGAAGGTCTCCTTTGACGAGATTCACGTCTAAATTTTCAAGAGCACGAATGTCTGAGCGAACTAGACATTTTACATCGTAGTCACGATCAAGTAATTCTCTTACTAGATTCCCGCCGACGTGGCCAGTAGCCCCTGTGACGAAAGCCTTCATCGTGTTGAAATACGGGTTTAGGAAATAAAGTACTGCGTTCAATTAAGCGCAGAATGTGGTTTCAAACCGTCGAAATGATCTGTCAAAAGTGTCACCATTTCACTACCTATGCGCGATTGGGATTCAGCAGTTGCTGCTCCAATATGCGGTGTCCCATGAAAATTCTGATGCTGTAATAGAGGATTATTTCCGGCCGGTTCTACTTCAAAAACATCGAGAGCGGCAGTCATGAGTTGACCCGATTCTAATGCAGAAAGCACAGCATTTTCGTCAACAATACCGCCTCGTGCACAATTAACAATGTGATTTCCACAAGTAACACCGTCTGCTCCAACACCGGACATCATGTCAATTCGGTCTTTATTTACCAGATGATGTGTTTCCTCTGATAGGTTGCAATGAATAGTAATGTGTGTGCATAAACTAAAAATTGAATCAACATCATCATGGAGTGTACAATTAAATTGTTTTGCAATTTCTTTGGGTAGGTAGGGGTCATATGCATGGCATTCCATACCCAACGCATTAGAAATATTAGCAACACCTTGTGCAATTCTTCCAAATCCAATAAAGCCCAATCTTTTCCCAGAAAGTTCCGACCCTCGAAGTAATTTTTTTTCCCATAATCCAGAACGTAGCCCCCTGTCGCCTCGTGTAATGTGCCGGCAAGATGTAAGTAGGTGCCCGATAGTTAACTCGACTACACTATGTGTTGATGCCCTTGGAGTGTTGCAGACAACCATTTCATGACTTGTTGCAGCCTCTATGTCAATATTGTCTACCCCTACTCCTCCTCTGCCAATAAAAGTCAAAGCATCTGAGGCAGCTATGACCTCTGACGTCATTTTCGTTGCACTTCTAACAACCACGGCATCGAATTTGGCTAAAGCACCGTTTTCTAGCTCTTCCTTTGAATAGTGCTTTTCTATTACTTCATGCCCCATCTCTACTAGGTTCTGAATGGCCCCTGAATCCATCCCATCAGTTACAGCGATTCGCGCCATGTGACATTGAGTGTAATCCGCATCATCAATATTTCACTCTTCAAGTCTCAATTATTTACATATTTGCCAATGATTTCATTTTCGCTAATACGGCCAAAGTTATGACTATCTTCGCTAGCAGTAGGGTCTGGATTATCTCCGACTAGGAAGATTCCTTCCTCATTAATTGAGTGAATTCTTTTTATCATTAGTAATTCTGATTTCAAAGGATGTTTTGCAAGAATTATTTGTCCTTCTAAATAATCAATATTTCCTTCTTTTTCAAACTTAGCAATTTCGCCATCAACTAAAGTAGGCCACATTGAGCTGCCAGTGACTTTTACTTTCATGAAGCCCGAATCCATGGAACATCCCGACCTTTAGTTACCCAGAAAACGTTGTGGATTGCCTCAACTGCATCCATCAGTTCTTGTGCGTGTTGTTCTGAAACCTCAACTTTACATGCACTGCACAACTTAGCTGCTTGCCAGAATGTATCATGAAGATTTGGATTAGCTTCAAGGTGTTGCGGCTTGAAGAAATCCGTCCATAGGACTAATAGTTCGTCCTTACACTTCTGGGCTTCTTCTTCCTTAATTGCTGCATATCGAGACATTGTGTTCAGATAAGCAACAAATTGTCCATCATTACCATTCGACATAGGATTCTCTAATGCTACCATTTTTTTGGTCATCGATTGTACTGCCTCGGCTGCTATTCTAGCACTCGCAGGGTCATATACTCCACAAGGTCCATCGCAATGTGCTTCTGCTATCAAATATTCTTCCATCAGAATTACCTAGAATAGGGTAAGGTATCAAGTTTGGTATCTGTGGAGCTTGCAATAACCTCTGTCAACAAGGCTTTGTGTACTCATTGTACCGTTTCCTTCTTGATGTTGATTAGTACGGTTAGGCCGTGAGCCCCTACCTTGAGTCGCTCTTGATTGCGATTCTTGTATTAGTTACACCTCTCTTGTTGGCCATTCCATTATCAATAGGTTGGCGTTGGTGGTCTGGTGTTGAACCTGAACATGAGCATTATCGTGAGAAAGTCAGACGTGTTCTTGACGCTGGGTTGCCATTAAGCAGATTCCGTCAAGAATTAGATAAGGAAGCGAGATTGGTAAATATTGATCCAGAACGACAATCACGCATAGAATCAGATTTACTTTTCCCATTACGAATAAAACATTTTTTGCTAATGCCTGCATTAATTGTTTGGCCTTTTTTGGGTCTCTTTGCTGCAATAATTGCAATTCCATTGATGCCTGTGATTTGGTTTTTTGAATGGCTATTAATTGAGAAACAAATATTGATTAGAATTGCAATAATTGTCCAGGGGATTACTCGATGGGAAATTATTGGAATTCCTCGCGTAGAGGATGGGATGAAAACCCCCGATCCTATTCTCTCCTCAATTAATAGGATGCCAATTACTGCTTTTCTTGGATTATTCGCTTTTCTAATTGTCTCGTACCTTCCATTCGATTCTAGGTCTATTTTGGCTTTATCAAGTGGGGTATACATGATTTTAGTAGCTTTCATCTCTGTTTTGCGGGCTGCAACACAGAGTACAATGGTATTTGCTGATACCGCTAATCGCCGTTTGCTACCTATGGGGACATTTGTTGAGGATATGTTAGGTCCTTGGGTTGGTGTAGGGCTACTATTCTTACTTTCACGGCAATTGTTTTATGGAACTGAACTACGAAGTGGTGAGATGTTTGGTGACCCTGTAATATTCTCTTTGACTGTATTACTTGTTCTATATACTGCTACAATAATTGGTGTTGCAGTAGAGATTTCCTTTTTCCGTTCACGCGCAGAACCTGTAAGGATTAAATTCCAAGAGCAGGTTATTGGTAGATTTGATCCCACTCTTTATTTGTTCACTCGCCATCTCGGTCTTCTGAGAATCTCTCCTTTGATGAAATTATCAGATTGGGTCGAGAAAGGTGAAAATATGGACTTTTCTGATTTAGATAAATTAAGAACTAGATGATCCGATTTTCTAAATGATTGTCCACAGTCATATGACTTTACGTGGGGGGGTAAATCGAGGTTAGGGTATTGAGTTATCCGATTTGGAAGAACTCATACGAAAGTCGCAGTAATCGTGCTATCACTGGCTTCGATTGAGATTTCTCCATTTACATCTAGTTTGGTCGAGATTAAACAATAGGAAATCCATATATCTCCTAATCGGTGACTACAAAGAATTTCTATCCTCTTCTCTTCAGAAAATCTGGCCTTACCTTGTGGGATTTGTTTGTCTGAGCTGAGACATCTTCTGATCCTTGCCTGTATGCCTCTTGACTCCATCCGTGCATGTATTTCCTGGCCAGGGTAACACCCTTTCTTCAGATCGATAAGATTTGCCAATCCGAGTTCAAATGGAATGTGTTTAGAGGTTTCTATTGAGATGTCGATTTTTCCAGTTAAACTCTGTAAAGCTAACCAACTGTCTGCTTCACCCTGATTTCCTCCGTTAGTCTCCAATCCTTCTTTGACCGACTGCAAGAGCCGAGTTGGAATTAGCATCTCAAACGCTGTATATTCATCGGTTTGCGCTAACAAACATATCATGGAATCGAAAAATTCAGTCCAGTTGTCCTGTTCAAGATCATTAGCTTCGATTCCGAGGCCAATAAGCACCCTTCCAGGATTCTTTCCCACTACGATTAATCGATGAACAGCACCATCGCCAGTGCTGACTTTCACGTCCTCATTCCATGGAACTCCAGTAGAGAGAATATTGCGAATTTCTTTGGCATTTTCAGGGTTGTGTACAAGTAGAATTTGATCCTCAAGGTCTGCATGGAGTATGTGTCCAACAATCCGTCCATGAAGATCACAAAGAATGGACTCTTCTCTTTTCAAAAATTTGGATGATATGTCAATTGACGAGACTCTATTCAGATGATCGTGACAATTTTTGCCTGATAGAAGTGTAACTCCACTGGGAATCTCGATATACTCTGCAAGAGGGTGAAGATTATCGTCAAATGTCAAGCGACCAACTCAGCCGAATGACTGACCGCAGCCGCAGGCTCGATCTGCATTGGGATTATCCATATGGAATCCTCCACCCATCAGACTGTCACGGAAATCTAAGCGGAGTCCGTTCAGAAGTGTGCTATCTTTATTGTGAATCATCACAGTCACTCCATCGATATCAATAGTCTGAAATCCGTCATTATCAGGCTTCTCGACGACTACCATATCGTAGAGGTAGCCAGAGCACCCTCCTGCCTTTGCACTAATGATGAGAACGTGTGTATCGTTTTGTTCGCCGATTGCGGCGAGAACCGCCTTTCGAGCAGAATCCGAAACTTCGATTTGGACATCGACTACTTCTACAGCAGTCGCAATAGGCAGAGAGAAGCCCGGACCGTCGAGAAGACCCACACCTATAGGCCCGTCAAGGTGATATATCAATGATTGCTGTCAAACCATCTATCCGTCAATCAAATACACATGAACATACTGTCGAAGTCGTGAAAGGCGTACGCGAGAGTCAGGTGCTACGCATTGATTTGCAAAATAGATTATCAGAAATTGATACTTTAGCAATTGAAAGCGCCTTTTCTGTTGAATTAATCCATAATGGTAAAGATCATTCTTTGGGTTTGACTATGCGAACACCAGGGAATGATGAGGATTTAGTATACGGAATGTTATATTCTGAAGGTATTATTGAATCTGGGCCCGAAATCCAATCAGTTTCTCTGGTTGAGAATGAAGCAAAGGTAATATTGGCTGATTTTTGTAAGTTCAATCCAAAGGAACACAACAGAAGGACAACAAAAACTTCAGCTTGTGGTATTTGTGGTAAGGAATCCATATCCAATCTTTTGCATATTCACGGCCCTAGATTGCGGGATGATTTTTCACTCAGTAGAATTAAAATATCTAATGCTGCAGAAGATTTGAAATCATCTCAAAGAATGTTTGAACTAACAGGGGGGACTCATGCCGCAGCTTTTTTCTCTGAGGATTGTAAATTAATTTCACTTAGAGAGGACATTGGTCGGCATAATGCCTTGGACAAACTTGTGGGCTCATATATTCGCCAACCAAATGGTCCAGCTCCTTCATTAATTTTCGTTTCAGGTCGAGCATCTTTTGAATTAGTGCATAAATGTATTAGATTAGGTGTCCCGATAATGGCCTCTGTTGGTGCTGCTAGTTCTTTGGCTGTAGATTTGGCAATAGAACATAATCTTACATTGCTATCTTTCGTTCGTGATAACAGAATGCTTATTCATTCTGCACCACACCGTATATCGAATTATTGAGTTTTTGAATGACAACTTAGTTTTGATGTTAGATAAAACTTGAAGAAGAAGATTTCCAAATTCTCGCACCCCTAGTTGATATGGTGACTTCTATCCACTTTGAAGTGGGTGTGTTACTACCCTGTGCGGTACTCTCTAGTGGGACTAGTACATTCGCTTCAGGGAAGTATGAGCATAGATTTCCCTTAGGAATATCATAAGGAATTACTTTCCATCTTTCTGAGTGTATTTTCCTATCTCCCCAATGGCTAGTGATATCAACCTCTTGTCCTTTGGTGAGATTGAGTTCAGTCATATCATCTGGATTCATCATCACTATCCTACGTGAGTTGTAAATTCCTCTATATCTATCATCCATCCCATAGATCGTGGTGTTATACTGATCGTGGCTTCTTACAGTCATCAGAACAAAACTTCCTTCACGTAATTGACGGTTTGGTAGGTTATTACAGAAGAAGTGGGCCTTTCCAGAGGGAGTGTCCCATACAGGTCCATCCCTTGGTCCATTGGGTAGGTAGAAACCACCTTTTTCCCTCACTCTTGAATTATAATCTTCGAAACCTGGAATACATCTTGAAATTAAATCTCTAGTTTCATCGTGACTCGTGAATGTCTGCCAGTTGAATGATTCCTTTGGAAAACAGGATTTACCTATCCGACACACTATTTCTGGCTCAGACAAAAGATGTTCGGAAGCAGGATTCATAGATCCTGTGCTGGAATGGACAACTCCCATTGAGTTCTCAACTGTAACAAAACCTGCTGGGTCTTTTTCAGTTCTTCCAATACAAGGGAGTATCAGTGCAGTCTTTCCAGTTACTAAGTGAGAGCGGTTAATTTTGGTAGATATTTGGACGGTGAGATCGATATTCATGATAGCATCTGCGACTCTCTCTGTGTCCGACATAGCAGAGACCAAGTTACCCCCCATTGCCATATACAACCGTACCTTATCATCGAGTGCTGCATGGATAAATTCGACAGCATCATACCCCCTATCTCTGGGCATTTCAATTCCAGTTTTCTCTTCACACGACAATAAGAATTCTTCACTAGGGTGGTGGTTAATTCCTACTGTTCTATCGCCCTGAACATTTGAGTGTCCTCTTACTGGACAGACTCCGGCGCCCGGTTTGCCGAAGTGCCCTCCGGTTAGCAATAAGTTAGCTATCTCTTGGATGATATCGACGCTATTCTCATGTTGAGTAAGTCCCATCGCCCAACATACAATCATCTTTTTTGATTTAGATATGGCTTTACCAATCTTCTCAATCTTTTTCCTGCTAATTCCCGACTGTAGAACAATTTCTTTCCAATCAGCAGACTTGATATGCGACTCCCAGTCATTGAAACCAATTGTCTGTTCATCAATAAATTTCTTATCAACCCCGTCTGATTCCAGTATTACTTTTGCGAATCCCTGCAATAATGCTGCATCTCCTCCGATTTTCACAGGTAGATGCTCATCTGCTATCTGAGTGCCTCTTCCAAGCATTTGCATTACCTTTTGTGGGTGTTTAAAACGTCGCATCCCAGTCTCCTCCAAGGGATTGATGCTTACCACTGATCCTCCGTTGGCCTTACAGCTTGTGAGAGCAGTTAGCATCCGAGGGTGATTAGTACCGGGGTTCTGTCCAATTACTAATACCAAATCAGCCTCCTCAAAACAAGATAGTTTGACAGTTCCCTTGCCTATTCCTATGGATTTACCTAATGCATATCCACTAGATTCATGACACATATTACTACAGTCGGGGAGGTTATTTGTACCTATTTGACGAGCTAAGGTGCCCCATAAGAAGGCCGCCTCGTTGGATGTTCTTCCACTCGTGTAGAGGACAGCCTCGTTGGGGTTAGATAGTTTTCCAACTTTATCAGAAATCATTGAGAATGCATCTTCCCACTCAATCACCTCATATTTATTTGAATTCTCTCTCAATACCATTGGATGAGTTATTCTGCCGAGTTTATCCAATTTCATATCACTCATTTCTGATAGTTCTTTAATAGAATATTTGTTTATTAGTTCTGGTGAAGCCCTCTTTTTAGTGGCTTCTGTGGCAAATGCCTTAGCACCGTTTTCACAGAATTCAAATCCGCTTCTATGATTGTCTGGATCAGGCCAAGCACAACCAGGACAATCAAATCCATCAAATCTATTTACAGTCCTCATTGTCTTTATCGTATCCTTGAGGCCAGCTTCTTCCAAACCTATTGAAAATGACTTTTGGACGCCTAAAATTCCGGCCGCTACCTTCTTCGGTGGGCCAGTCTTGAGTTTCTCCTCTTCGATTGGAGGTTGGGCTCTGACCTCTCTTGCCATTGGCCTCACGAGTAAGTATGAGTTCTAATCGATTCCCATTGACATAACTCATACCTATCTAGATAAATTCGTGTTCAGAAATCGCTTTCGTATCATAATTTGTTGATAGTCAAAGATTTTTCTTATGAAAATCATCTAAATTCTCATTTCATGTAGCTAGAACTTTATTTCTTGAACCGATGGTAAATAAACAAATTTTAATTAAGAGTTCTTTTGAATTTCTTTTAGTAATAGTTTACATCTGTTAATTTGATTTTTACATAATCGCACATCTTCAGATTCCAAGTCTCTTTCTAGTGCTTGTTCAAAGCATCTAAGTGCATCATGAAAATGTTCCAATGCGGCATATGAGGATCCCATATTATACAGAGTTCTTCCACTAACCATTTTTGGCGCTAATGAAATAGCTTGGTGGTATGATTGAATGCTCTCTGCATATTCTCCGAGTTGATGAAGAGCATGCCCTCTTCCATTGTATAACTTCACTCTAAGTTCTATTTCTGTTCTCGGTGTCAATGAGATTGATTTATCAAAGCAGTTTAGAGATTCAGAATTCTTATTTTCTCCTAACAATACTAATCCTTTATTGTACCATTCAATTGAGATATTGATATCTGTATCGGGTTTAGGCTCTTCCACCATTATTTCTTCTGCATCTTTTGCCGCAGCAATCAAGTCCACTTCAGAATCCGTATCTTGATTACTATCATCCATTTCTGAATTAATTTCATTGCCCTTATTTCTACACTGTTTTGCCTTTTCAAAATGACCAGCAGCTTCTAGAGCATCGGCCATACCATGCCATGATTCACTCTTTGAACCGAATTGTTGGATGATTGTCTTCCAGGCCTGTACTGAAGAGGCGTGATTTCCATTTTCTGAATAATCACGTGCATTTTTCACTAATACGACATAGGAATCCTCTAGAGCAATAATTTCACTATCATCATTTTCCTCTAATATCTCCTCTTCTTCTGAATCTTCATTAATTTCCTCGAAATCATCTTCAGAGAGAAATTCTCCTTCATCATTTTCTTCTGTATTAATATTTGTTAGAATTTCTTTTTGTAACTCTATAGCTAGATTATTGGTTGAATCAATTGATAGCGCATAGTTTACTGAATCCAATGCGTCCGAAAAGAGTCCTAGTCTCACTAAGCAAAGAGAACAGGTAGCCCATAATTCAGCTGAATGTTGTTCACCGGATTCAAGAATGGGTGTAATGATTTCCAAAGCCTCCTCGAATTCATTGTTTTCAATTAGAACCGCAATCGAATCAAGAAGATTTTCACCTTCATCTACAGGTGCGGCTGAAATTAATGGCAATTCAGGTTCTAACTCTTTACTCTCCAGTTCTCTTAGTTCATTACTATCTAATCCAAGTTCTAAAGCGATTTTAGCAAATTCCTTTGACCTTTCTAGGTTAATTTCTGAATATAAAAATGCCAAGTTTGCAGCACTTGGAGCATGATATTGATTAAACTCTAATACTTTCTCAAAAGCAAAAATCGATGTACTATTTTCGTTCAATAAGTTAGCAGTAACTCCTAATCCATACCATGCAGCAAAATTCTCTGGTTCTCTCTCAAGGATTAGATCAAATGCCTCTTTTGCTTGATGAAATTTATTGCCTCGAACTAATTCATTAGCCTCGGAAATACTCGGCAATCCCCCATCCATGTTTAGGTCGCGTGAGATTTTGTGGATAAGATTTCTTAGACTGTGATTATTGAATTATTCTTTAGGAGCTGGTTCTTCTTCTCTTTTTTCTTCTTCAAGCCTCTCTTTCCACACACCCGCAAAATAAGCAATCATAGGCAATAGAATCAATAAGCCAAAGCAACCAATCAATGTGGCTAAACTGTACAGTGTTTCTTGAACAGGATCTAATTTGAATTCTTCTACTGAGACGAACTCATGTTCTACAACAATCATGGAAATGTCAATTCCTTCGGAAGAGATCACTTCTTCATTTTCATCAGTTATTGAAATTGTCCATGTTGTCAAAACTGTTTCCGAAGAGATTAGGTTTCGCGTTTCTTCTTCAGCAGTCTCGGGGCTGTCTGCGTTGACATAGCCGATTCCTTCTA
>Ga0315326_10002081_pt1 | contig 10665 bp, 5 predicted proteins | sample M180m32315metaG_FD_203457 | JGI IMG/M metagenome (GOLD analysis project Ga0315326, IMG submission 203457) | Ammonia-oxidizing marine archaeal communities from Monterey Bay, California, United States - M1 80m 32315 | ecosystem: Environmental > Aquatic > Marine > Coastal | place: USA: California... | reverse complement strand
TCAAGAACCGCTCCTACTACTTCAAGCCGGACCGTTCCCGTTTCGGTCTTCTCCAGGTCTTTCCCTGGGACTCCGACACCAGCTGGGGGCCCAACTGGAACGGCGGGGAGGATTTCTGCAAATACGCCATGGGAAGCCGCCCCGAGTTCAACAAGGAGTACCGCAACGTGGTCCGCGAAATCCGGGACCTTCTGTGGCAGCAGGACCAGATCAACGGGCTCATCGACATGCTCCAGGATCGCGTGATCAGTTTCCAGCAGGCCGATCGCCTGCGCTGGACCAGCGCACCCTCTTCGGCCGGCACACAGAACGACGGCGATATCCGCGTGCGCACGCGCGACATGAAAAACTTCGCCTTCACGGGGGGGACCTGGACCGGGGGGGACAGCGGCACGATGGAATCCGGATCCCGCGATAGCGGAACCTCCGGACGCGAGGGCCGAGACGCCTACCTCGATGAACTGGGAGCCGATCCTTCCATCCCGGACACTCCCATCATCACCGACCTCAGCGAGGAGGACCACCCTGCCAATGGGTTGCGCTTCGAATCATCAGCCTTTTCGGACAGCTCCGGTGATTTCGGAGCCATGGAATTCCGTATCGCGGAGCATGCTCCCTATGTCCGGGGCAGCAACGTCCCCTTCCCTTTTGAATGGGCCGCCACCTGGGAAAGCAGCGAACTCGACACCTTCACCTCCACCATCACACCCCCGGCCTCTGCCGTGCGCGGCAACAAGACCTATCGTGCCCGGGTGCGACACATGGACAGCACCGGGCGCTGGAGCCACTGGTCCGCACCGGTCGAATTCGTAGCTGCTGCCCCCTTCGCCACCGACCATCAGCAGGGTCTCGTCATCAGCGAGATCATGTACAACCCGACAGGGTCCGATGATCTCGAATTCGTCGAACTGCGCAATATCGGTCCCGTCCCGCTGGATCTCACCGATGTCCGCTTCACCAAGGGCATCGACTTCGATTTCCCTGCCGGCACCGTCATCAATCCCAGCCAATACCTCCTGGTGGTGCGAAATGTTGCCGCCTTTGAGTCGCACTACGGGACCGATCTTCCGGTGGCCGGGGAGTATCAGAATGAGGAAGAAGGCCGCCTCGAAAACGACGGTGAACGCATCAAGCTGGCCCTCGGCGCCTTTCCCATCCACGAATTCGTCTATGACAACAATCCTCCCTGGCCTGAAGGGGCTGATGCGGGTGGCTACAGCCTGGAACTGGCACACACTACAGACAACACCGACAACGACCCGCTCGATCCCCTGGGACACGGCATTCCCTCCAACTGGCGCCTGGGAGGATCCCCGGGAGCTTCCACCAGCCAGGTCTTCCGCGGCCCCGACCCTCTTGCCGATGACGATGGTGACGGACTTTCCGCCTTCCTTGAGCATGCTCTCGGAAGCGACGATGGAGATCCCGCCAACGGACCTGGCCTGATCTCGGCGCGACGCGAAGAAAACGCCCTGACCTTCACCTACCAGCGCCACCTTTTTGCCGACGATGTGCACTATGAGGTAGAAGTCTCCCGCGATCTTCTTACCTGGAGCTCCGAGGCCTCCCTCCTCTCGGAAGTCGTCAACGATGACGGAACGTCTCTCGTAACCTACAAATCTGGTCGCCTCGCTGACGAAGAGACCACCCTGTTCATGAGGCTGCGCGCCACCATGGTGCAACCGCTTCCCTGATCCCGGGCCACGCCAGTCTCAGTAAGCTGAGGCTCTCCCCAATGCCACCTCATGGGGCCGCAAGCGATGGCCCTTCTCTCCAGCTGAAACCCCGAATCACGGTCACCCATCTCAGCTGAACGCGTGATTGCGCCCCTCCGATAGCCCGCTATCGTGCTGCAAATGAATCTGGAGCGCGAACCCTGCGATCTCTACAAGCATCTTCTCACCCGGCGCCAACTCCTTCGCCGTGGGTCGGCCGGCATCGGCTCGCTGGCCCTCGGATCATTACTGGCACCTGAGGCCTTTGCCGCCGGACTGGCCGGTAACGGTGGGAGGCAATTCGCTCCCAAAGCCAAGAGGATCATCTTCCTTTTCATGAATGGGGCCCCCTCCCAGCAGGACCTGTTCGACTACAAACCCCAGCTGGCCAAGCATCACGGTCAGGAACTATTCAAAAAATTCGACGCCAAGTCGAAAACCTGGAGCAAGGAGGGCTTCATTGAGAAAACTCAGCGCCTGACCGGAATGACCTCCGGGCAGAGTTCCTTCCCGGTAGCCCGATCCAACTGGGAATTCAAGCAGCACGGGGAAGGTGGAGCCTGGATCAGCGGGATTCTGCCTCATACAGCCGCGATCGCTGATGACCTCTGCTTCGTGAAATCAATGCACACAGAGGCAATCAATCACGATCCGGGTGTAACCTTCTTCCAGACCGGACACCAACAGCCAGGTCGTCCCAGCATGGGCTCCTGGATGAGCTATGGATTAGGCACGGACAATGCAAACCTCCCCGCATTCTGTGTTCTCATATCCAACGGGACCGGGCGCCCCGGCAGCCAGCCCGTTTACACCAAGCTCTGGAGCAACGGATTCCTGCCCGGCGTGCACCAGGGCGTACAATTGCGGGGCGGGAAAACTCCGGTTCTCTACCTCAACAGCCAACCCGGCGAATCCGTGGCGGCACGGAAACGGAAGATCCAGCGCATGGAAGCTCTCAACAGGATCCAGTTCGACGCCTTTGCAGATCCCGAGATCACCACTCGCATTGCGCAGTATGAAATGTCCTTTCGCATGCAGATGTCCGTGCCCGAGGCCACCAACATCAGCAATGAGCCCAGGGCCATCCTCGACCTCTACGGACCGGAGTGCCAGCAACCGGGCAAGTTTGCCGCCAACTGTCTGCTTGCCCGCCGGCTCGCTGAACGGGGAGTGCGCTTTGTCCAGCTCTACCACCGTGGCTGGGATCAGCACGGCGGACTCATTGGCGCTCTGCCCAAGCAATGCAATGACACCGACCAGGCTTGCGCCGCACTGGTGACTGATCTCAAGCAGCGGGGAATGCTCGACGAGACCCTGGTCGTGTGGGGCGGGGAGTTCGGACGCACCACCTACTCACAGGGCGGGGCAGGAAAGGCTGCCAACGGCCGGGACCACCATCCGCGATGCTTCACATACTGGATGGCCGGAGGCGGCATCAAGGCGGGAATCACGCACGGGGAAACCGACCCCTTCGGATATAATATCGTCAAGGATCCCGTTCACGTGCACGACTGGCAGGCCACCGTCATGCAATTGATGGGCATCGACCATGAACGACTCAACTTCAAGCACCAGGGACGCCGCTTCCGTCTCACTGATGTTCATGGCAAGGTCGTCAATCCCATCCTCGCCTGATGAAACACCTGGTCTCATCCCTGACTGTCGCCGCCATGCTTCTCGGAGGCTGCGGAGCACTTGACGCGAACGACGTCTCGTTCAACAAGCACATCCGCCCCATTCTCGCGGATCGCTGCTTCTCCTGCCACGGACCCGACTCTGCCACCCGCAAAGCCGACTTGCGCCTCGACCTTGAGGAGAGCGCCAAGGCCGCTCTAACCGCTGAGGTGATCGCCATTGTGCCGGGAAAACCGGAAGAGAGCGCAGTCATTCATCGTCTCACCCACAGCGATCCGGAGGAGATCATGCCCCCACCTGCATCAAAGCTCACGGTTTCCCCCGGTGAGATCGCCCAGATCCGAAAGTGGATCGCCCAGGGAGCAAAATGGGAACGGCACTGGGCCTTCCTCCCACCGAACTCCGCCCCTCTCCCTTCCAAGGGAGACCATCCCTGGCCCCGCAACGAGATCGATCACTTTATTCTCGAGACCCTCACCGAGCACGGTCTCAAGCCTTCGCTTCCTGCTTCCAGGGCTCTGCTCCTTCGCCGGGTGACGTTCGATCTTACCGGGTTACCACCCACCATCGCGGAACTCGACGACTTCCTTTCCGATGAATCCGATAATGCCTACGAGAAGGTGGTGGACCGCCTTCTGGCCTCTTCCGCCTTCGGAGAACGGATGGCCCTTGAATGGCTCGACGTGGCGCGTTATGGGGATACCGATGGCCTCTTCGAGGATCATCCCCGCAGCATCCATGCCTGGCGGGACTGGGTGGTAACCGCCTTCAACAACAACCTGCCCTACCGCGATTTCATTACCTGGCAACTGGCGGGCGATCTGCTTCCTGGCGCTACAAACCCACAGAAGGTGGCTACCGGATTTCTCCGCAACAATCCCACTTCCAACGAGGGAGGAATCATCGACGAGGACTACCGCATCAAGTATCTCGTTGATCGCGTCAATACCACTTCCACCGCGTTCCTGGGTCTCACCATGGAGTGCGCCCAGTGCCACAAGCACAAGTTCGATCCCATCACGCAGCGGGAATACTACGAACTTGCGGCATTTTTCAACAGTCTGACAGGTCGAGGCAACACCAAGGGAGCCACCGCGCCCACCATCAAGCTGCCGAGACTTGGGCAGGAACAGAAACTGGGAGAAATCAGCGCCGAGTTATCCACCGTTGAGGAGACCCTGCAGGCCACTCCCCCCGAGTTGCGCAAAGCCTTCGATGAATGGATCCAGACTCTGGATCAACCCGTAACGTGGACTTCCCCCAGGGTCATTTCAAGCTCCCATCCGAAAACAACGGAAGGGCCGAACTCCGATCTGCCCGACTCAAAGGTCCGGGGACGTTTCGTGCGAATTGCCCTGCCCAAGGGACACAAGGGTTACCTTACCCTCTCCGAAGTCGAGGTCTATTCCGCGCAACAGAACGTCGCGCGGGCAGGCAAGGCCCGACAATCCAGCACCTCACACAATGCTCCCGCAGCCAAAGCCATTGACGGCAAGGCCAACGGCTCCTTCAACTCCTGTTCCTGCTCCAGCGAAGAACAGGACGCCTGGTGGGAACTCGACCTCGGACTGGAGGCTCCAATCGACCACATTGTGGTCTACAACCGCAACGACTGTTGCCCGGAACGCCTGGACAATGCGTCCATCACGGTGCTCGACGCCAACCGAAAACCCATCGTTGAAAACCAGATCGGAGATGCTCCCTTCCGCAAGATGGTCACTCACAACCCGGAGGCACCAGAACCGAGGAATACGGGACACACCTATGAAGTCGTGCTGGAAATCAAGCCCCCTCGAGACATCCTGGCGGCGATCCGGTTCACGAGCAAGAAACCAGGCCTTCTGCAGTCAGTCCGGGCAGACATCCTCGGTCCCTCTCCGCGCGAATTGAAGCTGCATAATAACAGCAACCGGAAAGTCGGACCGGAACAGGAGCCTCCCATAGCCCACCTTGAGGTGCCGACGAAGCTCACCAAGGACGAGCGCCTGAAGCTGACCATCACCGGGTCGAATACCTCGATCCAGATGACCTCACACTACCCTCCCGGAACCAACCGGGATATCCCGAAGGAGCGCGACAAGCGACTTGCACACTTCCGTGGCATCTGGCCCGGTTTTGAAGCCCTTCGCAAGAAGCGTGATGCTCTCACCGCCGAGAAAAACCAAATCGAGAAGTCAGCAGTGGTCACCATGATAGCCGCCGATGAGGGAAGTCCCCGCAAGACACACATTCTCATGCGTGGCGAATACGACAAACCCGGTGAGGCCGTCAGTCCCGCTGCCCCCGGCAGCATCTTCCCCTTCTCCGACAAGCTTCCCCGCAACCGTCTGGGTCTCGCTCAGTGGATGACTGATCCCGCCAACCCCCTCACCGGCCGCGTGGCGGTCAATCGCTACTGGCAATTGATCTTTGGGGCGGGAATCGTGATAACTTCCGAAGATTTCGGCACCCAGGGTGACCATCCCAGTCACCAGGACCTCCTCGATCACCTTACTGTCGGCTTCCTCAAGTCCGATTGGAATATAAAGGCGCTCCTCCGCAAGATCGTCACCTCCGCCACCTACCGCCAGTCCAGTGTCCGCAATGACCAGCTTGGCGAGCGGGACCCCGGAAATCGCCTTCTCTCCCGTGCTCCACGACAACGTCTGCAGGCCGAATTCATTCGGGATCATGCCCTGGCCGTCAGCGGCCTTCTGGTTGACAAGCAGGGTGGGCCCGGGGTTCACCCCTACCAGCCTGCTGTCCTCTTCGGACGCAATGCCATCGGCGCAGCTGGTGCTTCCTTCAAACAGGGCACCGGGGACGACCTCTACCGCCGCAGCCTTTACACCTACTGGAAGCGCCAGATCCCAGCTGCCAACGTGCGTATTCTCGGAGCCAACGGCCGCAACGCCTGCCGCACTCGCCGCGACCGGACCAATACCCCCCTCCAGGCCCTTGTCCTTCTCAACGACCCTCAGTTTGTGGAAGCAGCCCGCATGCTTGCCGAGCGCATCATGAAAGAAGACGGCGCCGACATCCGCACCCGGCTTTCCTCCGCTTTCCGCCTCTCCACTTCCCGTCTCCCCTCCCCGGCCGAGTTGTCCATTCTTCACGCAGAATTCAAGAACCGTCTCGAGGAGTTCGAGGCGAACCCCGGGGCGACCACGGCCTACCTGAATGGAGGAGGAGCCCGCAAGCCGGATCCGGCCCTGGACCAGGCCGAGTTGGCGGCCTTTGCCGCTCTTTGCTCCCTTATCCTGAATCTCGACGAGTCGATCTCGAAGAGCTGATCCCCCCAGGGCTGCCAAAACCGGGCGACCCGGATCACTCTTTCCGGAACCAGGCTTCCTTCGGAATAATCTGAGCAGACAGATCCGGACCTTCCCAGGAAACCTCCAGCTCTTCCGCTCCCCCCTGTTCGAAAAAGGTCACTTCCACGGGGTGGAGTCCCTGCTTCAGGCGAATCCGGCCCCCACTCTTCAGGACTCCGTGGAGGCCATCATTATTAACTACCACCTGTTCCCCTACCCTGAGCCGACTCCCGTCATCCGAGCTGGTAGAAAAAGTGTAGAGCCCCTCTCTCGGAACCTTGAGGAAGCCACGAAAACGCAGTCCGTAATTCTCCCCATTTCCCGTCTTGTAGGCTTCCTCGGTAGGCGCTTCCACCTGTCCACCCGCAACAGCCTCAAGCTTGTCGAAATCCGGAAGACTATCCCACTTTCCGTCGAACCCCTCGAACTGCAGACCATTCTTCATCCCCTCCTCTGCCACTGGTTTCAGCAGTTCCAGTTCGCCCAGTTCAATCTCAGCCGCCATCTTCTCTCCTTCCCGTTCGAATTGAATCTTCAGGTCCTCGCCAGGTTTCCGGTCAACAAGGGCCAGGTGAAAGTCGAATCCGTGGCCAATGTCGTTCCCGTCCAGCTGGACAATCGCATCTCCTGATCTGATCCCGGCCCTGGCTGCCGGCGAATCCTTTTTCACTTCCTTCACCCTCGCCGAGGGGGCATACATGTCCACCTCCACCCCCAGCGCAAAACCGTAACGCAACTCTGCCGAGAGCAGGGCTGGAAACATCTCCCGCACACGATCTGCCGTGATGGCGAAATTGATGTTCTCGCCGTCAAGTTTCTTGGAGGTGACAATTCCGATCTGCTCCCCCAGCGCATTAATGAGCGGACCTCCTGAGTTGCCTCCGCTCACTGCGGCACTCGTCTGCACCATCCGGGGCAGGAAGGTTCCGCCCAATGCGGTCGAGCGGTGGAGCCCACTGACGATCCCAGTCGAAACCGAATGGGTGAGCCCTCCCGGATTCCCGATGATGAGCACCGGCTCCCCTAGCATGAGGTCATCGCTCCTTCCGATTGGAATCGGCCTGAGGGACTCACCAGCTTCCACCTTGATCAGGGCCAGATCCTCGGAACTCATCCTGGCGATGATCCGGAAGGGCAACTGCGGGCGCCCCGGCAACAGAACCTGCCCCTGGGTCATGCGCTTCAGCACATGCTCATTGGTCAGGAGGTAGCCGTCCCCATGAATCACCGAAGCACTCCCTATTCCCATGGTGAAAACCCCCGGGGCCTCCTGCCCCTGCACGGTCTGAATCGAGGCCACTGACGGCAGAGATTGCTCAACCAGTCTCACGGTGGGCGTATAGCGCGCCAGCGGCTTCCCGGTCTCAGCAGGCGATCCCGCCCCGGTTTTGTGGGCCCAGGATATCGACCCGCAAAGAACCGAGCCCAGGCAGAGAAGAATGGTTGAAGCACGGCTCATGCGGCAGATAGATGAAATTCAATCGGGATGATCCAACATTAGCGCGATTTTTGCCGTCTCCCAACAACCAATCTCCCTCACCCTCTTGACACTGCAGGCCGAAGAGGAACAATACGCTCATCAACGAGATCCAAAAACACCTCTATGTCATCATGTGGCCGAATTACGCCCTGGTGGCCTCAAACCTGCCGCCCGAGGAATTCGGCAGACACTATACAGTCGGCAGTTCACGCTACTACCATGGTCAGGTCATTTTTGCCCAGATCCAGGACGATTACCGTCATGATTACTTCCAGATTGACGAACTGCTGGAGGATGTTGTCCCCAACCAGGCCGGACGTCCCAAGCGCACGAAATTCATTTCCTGTTACCGGGTGCTTGAGCACATCGACCTCTCCGCCTTCCTGGATCTCTACATTACCTCCGTCTCGGGCAAGGTCCTCCGACTCCAACAGGCCCCCTATGAGCGCAGCCACGAGCCGGGCTTCATCCGCACCTACCAGGAAATCTGCCCCTTCAGCGCCATTGTGCTGAGCCACATGGCCCCGCCCGACTTTGGAAAATACATCACTGATCTTTCCCTGCCCAAGAGCGCCCCGGAGGTCATGTTCACGCAAATCGACTTTGTGATCGAAGACTTCCTTAATCTGATTGAGGCCAATCCCTTTCACACCTCTCCCATTCCCAACGTCCATCCCCACAAACTCAAGGAGCAGATCCTCGAATTACAAGGCAATCCCGAGAAGTCTACCAAGGCCATCAGCCTCGACTCCGTACTGGGCAAGATCTCCTTCTTCCAGCTCCGCACTGGATTCTGGATTGCCGCTCAGGACCGCGAAATCTTCTACCCCATTCCGGACCGCAACGCCCTGGAGAACGATCACCCTGAGTTCTACCGGGCTCTCCTGGGATAACCCTCGCCATCAAGGCGCCTGGTGACCCTCCGCCCTGTCGCCCTTTGGCTGGCCAATTTCAGCAAGCATCGCCCCGAACCAGGGAAGCTCGACATCAAAGGGCTTACCCCCCTTGATCCGGGGAAACTCGATGCAGGACATTTCCCCTCCCTTGTCTTCGTCCAGCCCCGCCACCCCGCTCTGGCCATTGAGGGCGTATTCTGCACCCGCGAAGGCGCTCTTCCTTATCAGTTCCAAGTCCCGTGCGTTTGGAGCCGCGGAACGGCCGAAGTAACCGCTTTTCTGCACCAGCACCTTGTCCGCTCCCAGTTTCTCCTTGAGCTTGGCAGCAAACCAGTTGCCGGGATTGAGCTCGTCGAGACGCGCATGGCCGAAGGCATCACGGCGAACCTCCTCGCCTCCGGCCTCCTTCTCACGAATGATTGCATCCATCCCTGCTCCCTCGCTCAGGAAGAGGTTCACGCAGTCCTGATCGGCCATCACCCTGTTGAGACGCTCCACCTCTGCTCCGAGGTCAATATCCATCTCCGGCACCCACACGGCGTGGGCATCCCAGCACTCCCGGGTGAGCCGCATACCGGGCAGGAATTCCCATTCATCCAGCCGTTTGCGATAGGCCTCGGCGGTTGCAGCAGTGAGCCAACCACAGTGACGGCCCATCACCTCGTGAATAATGAGATGCCTCCTACTGGTCGTGTTTTCGTTGGCAATGTTTTCAAAGAAAATCGCACCCTGTTCAGCTGCCGTCCAGGCCCCCAGGGTCTGCACGATCGGAAAGACATCGTTGTCTACCGTCTTGGGCAATCCCACCACGGTCAACTCGTAGCCGTTATCGTGCAGATATCCGGCCAGATCAGCGGCAGTGGTATTGGTGTCGTCACCGCCAATGGTATGAAGGATGTCGATGCCATCCTTCTGAAGTTGCTCCGCCGCCACCTTGAGCGGTTCCTCGCCGGCTTGCACCAGACCGCGCCTCTCACAGTCCTCCACGTTGGTAAGCTTCACCCGGCTGTTCCCAATCGGACTGCCCCCAAACCGGTAAAGAATCTCATGTTTATCCTTCACCTCCGCAGGAAATGACATGCGCCGCCCATGGAGGAGTCCCTGGTAGCCGTTGAGGTAACCGCTTAATTCTGCCTCAGGCGCCAGTTCGTTATACTTTTCAATGAGCCCGCCAATCGACGAGGAGAGGCAGGGCGCAAGACCGCCGGCAGTGAGAAATGCAATCTTCTTGGGCATGAGAAAGGCGCAATCTGGCGTCCCTCCCACCAGCCTGTCAACCGTGAGCTACTTTTCAGATATCACGCACACTTCCCGGGGGGGCCTTCCCTGACGTGAACGGGCCCCTACCGAGAATCTTCGAATGCCAACAGGGTGGGTTCAGGCTCCCGGAATGACGCCCGAAAATGCCCTGTGCCCACACCCTTCACCCCTTCTGGGAGGCCAGGAAGGCCACCAGCGAGGCAAACTCCTCAATGCTCAGCGCATCGGACAGACCGGCCGGCATCATCGAAATGTCGAGCTCCTTGCGCTCCTTGATATTGTCCACCTTGACCCGGGACACCTTACCGGTGATATCCCGAATCTCGATGACCTCCGCACTTTGTGCCGTCACGAAACCCACGTAGACCTTCTTGTCCCTGGTAGTG
>Ga0315326_10002076_pt1 | contig 10682 bp, 31 predicted proteins | sample M180m32315metaG_FD_203457 | JGI IMG/M metagenome (GOLD analysis project Ga0315326, IMG submission 203457) | Ammonia-oxidizing marine archaeal communities from Monterey Bay, California, United States - M1 80m 32315 | ecosystem: Environmental > Aquatic > Marine > Coastal | place: USA: California... | reverse complement strand
GTGGGGAAAACAACTAAAATCCATTCTTTTACTTCTGCCCACGTTAAAAGTGTGCTCGATCATTCCATCCAGCATCACCTCCGCGTTATCATCATGGAAATGTTCCGCAATTAATGCGCAAACCCCGTTCCACCCCCATCTATGTATTGTCTCTGGGAAGGGTTGGTGATTGTACAGGTTTATTTTTACCATAATAAGACTTTTTGTAATCCTTGACTTTATCAGGGTTATCCTTCTGCCATTGGGTTACCTTTGTTATGATTTCCTTTTTGTTTTTTTCATAGTATTTCTTGGCAGTAGCATCATCGCATTCTTTACAGAAGTATTTTAATCCGTCTTTTGTGCTTGATTGCCTTCTAAAAGCTCCAAGAGCTTTTGCTTCTTTGCATTTTGTACAGACTTTCATTTAAAAGCTATTATAAAAACTCAAAGAGCTTTTCACTAAGTATTTTAGAAAAAGAATAGTATGATCTTATTATCTTTATATGACTTGGCGGCAAAAGTATGCTAAATATATGAGAAGCTCCACGTGGCGCAACAAAAGAGAAGAGGCTTTCGCCTACCACGGAAGGAGATGCGCCTGCTGCAATTCAACTGAAGCTCTGTGTGTACATCACCTCACCTATAGAACCTACAACAGAGAACCCGGACAGGAACTCATGAAGGAATTGCTCCCTTTGTGCGAAGATCATCACAAATTAGTTCACGCTTTGATTAATGAATTCGTATATTCCCATAAAGATGATTACAGATATAATTGGGACAAAGCTTCGAAAGAAGCGATCAATTATCTACTTCAAGGATCTCTTAAGGGGCGGCGAAAGAAGACGCGCCCAAAAAAGATTCATCCCAAAAAGATGCGTTCAAAAGCCAGTTCCAGAAAGAGAAAAGAACTTGATAAGCTTAACAGAGGCGTAGGGTGCGCCAAGGGAAGTCAGCTACGTTACATCAAGGAATAATTAAAAGTAAGTATTTTTGAAAAAGATATTTATTGGGGTAAGTCGGGTATTTTTGAAAAAGATAGAAAAAAAAGGGTGTGGAGAATGAAATTTAACACCCCCCTCTGCCCTCGCCGTTTATAGTGAGATCCTCTTTTAGTAAAGGGGGGGATCTCCCTAGGGAGGGGGGGGGCTACCTAGGGAGCTGGTGCCTACCCTACGCGCCCCTCGGCGCAAGTCTCGCACACGGCGACGAGTACGCCTTCGTCAAGCATATTCGCGACGCAACTCGATTCGGGAAAATAACCGCCGCACGAATAACATTTCACGCCAGTTTCATCATCGCAAGCCTTGACAGTTTCATCGCCGAAAGGTAAGTCGTCGCCCTCTATCGGATCGGGTTGGCCGTATGGGTTATTGTTGGCGGCGTGGATTGGTAACACGTGGGAAGTGTTAGAGCCTAGTGAATGCCAGCGGAATGGTTTTGCTGTTTTCATCGGTCGGTTGAATCTTCAAAACATTTCTCGATGCTCACGACTTGGATCATCTCGCCCTTTGTCCACGTCTTGCCGTGAATGTCGATGTTGACCATCTCCGCGTGGAATTCGCTGATCATCTCCGGCTCGGTTGTACCAAGCGGGAAGGTCGTGTGAATCCTGTTACATCCGGCAAGCTCATGGCCGCCATTGTAAGCGGGGTTGCGCTTGATGTTGAACACTACGTTAAGGAATCTCTTTTTGGTTTTCATTGTATCTCTCATAACTGGGAATAGTATAGCAGGTTATCGGAATTAAGCAAGCTTTAATGTGACTTTTTTCAATCTTTCTTTGTTTTTTAGGCGCAGCTTTAAGTCAAGCCGTGATAGGCTGTACTTGGCTCCCTCCATTGTGGCATGGGTGCTGTGACTCTCACCGGTCACGTCGTTGATAACGTTGCATTCTTGGTTGTATGCATCCTGTCTGCGCTCGATGTGGGCAAAGCGTGTCACTCTGTACCTCTCGACGCATGGCCTGACGTAGCTCATGCGTCCACCCCCGCCTTGTCCTCTAGCCATTGGAGATCTTCGCTTTGTTCGATCTCTCGGAGGCTGTCGCTTATAGTGTCAAGCCTTGTCCCTAGTTGGGTAAGACGCTGCTGAATAGCTTCCTTGCCGCTCAAGTTAGTCTCGGCCAGTACCTGCAGTACACCAACGATGTCCTCGATTAGGCTGCTCTGTTTTCTGATGTGTGCCTTTGTTGTCTCTTTCATAACTGGGTTAATAGTATCAGTTCTTTTGGTTTGCGTCAAGCATTAATGTGACTTTAATAATCCCTGCTTGGTTTTCTTGGCTACCTCTACCAATGCTGCGCTGTTGTCACTCTGGGGCTTGCCCTTGTATCCCTTGTACCAGAACCATGTGCAGCGGTCGCACATTAAATCCTCTGTCCAAGTGTCTCGCTTCACTTCGACCTCACACTCACAGATGGAGCAAGTCGCTTTCCTAATCACTTTGATCTCAATGTTCATATCTCTCATAACTGGAAATAGTATAGCATAATCTCACAGAATAGCAAGCTTTAATGTGACTTTTTTCAATCTTTTAAGCATTACCGTACTTCTCCCACAGATGCTTGATCCGGTGAGCTATGGTTGGCCTTCCTTGTTTTCCGTAAACCTCAAACCATAGGTCGGCCATACGAGCGGAATGGATGCTTTTTTCCTTTGCCCAATCAGCCTCCAAGCCCTTGTGCAGCATCTCGCCCATCTGCTCAATCGAGAAGTAATCTCGACGGAATCGATAATCAATGCCTTCGTTCTTCATCAACTGCCAAAGCACCATTGCCGACTTCCTCGCGGAATCGTAATGATGTGCCTCAACCCACCCGTAAGAACCAAATTCTTTTCTTGTCATAATGTTTTACTGGTTGTCGTTCGCATCCTCTTGACACTCGTCGCAGATCGTCCCGTGGTCATATAGGTTGCCCCACTCTCGCACCTCGATTGTGCCTTCCCACTCGCTCTTCGCGCCATCTTCTCTGCCACAAACGTCACAGACTAACTTTTTTTTCTCTATCATGTTATTCCTCATAACGAAAAGATTATGGCATAAAACAGCATACGATTGCAACCCCTAAACGCAAATAAAATAACTTTTTTAAATGCTATAATATCACACCATTGGCACGCACCATGCTACCCCCAACTCCAAGCCTTACTTCATTATACCGCGCGAGCGCGCCCAAGTCAAGCGATAAAATGCTTTTTTTTCAAATAAAATAACTTTAACAACCTATGGTCTAAGTCGTTGAGTATCAAGGACTTAGGGCCTCGGGGCCCCCCGCCCGCCGCCGTAAGTCATTGGTAATCAGTCACTTATGACTTTAAAACTTAAAAAAAGTGATAGTTTAGGATGGGTTACCGTGCCAAGTGCGCTAAATAAGCAAAGAAAATAAAAATAAAAAAAGTGAAATAAAGTGACTTTTATGCTTGCGTTTTTCGGCGATTGTGATATACTGTTTTCTGTTATGAGGGATAGAATCGAACTAGAAGAGGTCTTCGAAAATGAAGAGTTATTCGCCCGTGAGTTGGTTACAGCCAGTCGCCCAAAGATGGTCAAGGTCAAAGGGCCTTGGGTTGATGGAGTCCAAACGGTCAAAGAGATCAGTCAGGACGAGTGGACAAGCTACACGCCATTGAATAGGCGAGTACGCGGAGAATGGTTCCGAGTGGTAAAGTGGTAATAAAGTTACTTTTAAGGGTTGACTTTCACCATCGAATAAACTACAATTTTTGAAGTTATGAGCGAAATACACGACAACATAGACTACAGCGAAGAGACAATGAACAAGCACCGGCACGGCGGTTGCCCACTTTGCGGACAGGAAACCGGAATCGGTCACGCATGGATGATCGGCGTCCCACTCGGTGATCATTACGCGGTTTACGACTGCGGCACATGGGCTTGGCCTGCAAACAGAATCGGTTTTGCTGATGCCATTGCTTTCGCGGCAGAGAACGGTCAGGACGTTTACCTGAATCGCGATACCTGCGGCAAGCAAAGCGAAGGCGTAATGTGGTCATTCCTTGAGTACTTTCCCGAAGGGACGGAAGGCCATCGTCACCCCAAATCCGAAGACCACCGAGCCAAGGTTACCTTGGGCGAGGTTCTCGAGCACGAGTGCTACGACATTGACGAGATCGCTGTTCATTGGGTCAAGCAACCCACACCACCGCCGCCGCCACCACACAACGGCCCGAGAAGGAGGCCAAGAAAAATTGATTAAAGTGACTTTTAAGGGTTGACTTTCACCAAGAAATCAGATATACTTTTTGCAGTTATGAGGGACAAGATAAACAAAATCGAAATCGAAATCAAAAGGCTGGAGCGCAACATCATCGTAAACGGCCCGATGTTGAACATCGACCGAATCCAAAACCACAAATTGAAAGTGGCAAAGTTTAATCGGGCCAAGCTCGCATTGCTTAACGCCAACGGAATGAGACAACAACTCCATTCGCGGGAAATCGTTATAGACCCAACAACCTTACCAAAACTTTAAGTTATGAAAAATAAAATAAAATGGTTAATCAATGACCTCGGGCTGAACGAACTCAACGCATGGTGGCGGGTGGTCTGGGCGGCGGCACTAATGGCTGTGGCTCTCAATACTGTGAGCGCACACACTCACACAAACACAAAAATTACCCGTGAAACCAAAATAATTGCTATCACTATACTGGCAGAAGCCAGAGGTGAAAAGCAAAGCGGAATGTATGCGGTTGCTGCTGTCATTGCTCAACGAGCATTCGAGAGAAAACGGACGCCAACGGAGGTATGCCTTAAGAAATGGCAATTTAGTTGTTGGAACGGCAAAAGCTTAAAGAGTCTTGAACACTTGTTGAAAGTCCCACAAGCAGACTACGCGCTGGGGTTGGCTAAAAACATCAAACTTTTAAGCCGCGACTACGTTGGCTTTGCTAATCACTACCACGCCACATGGATGAAAAAGAAACCGTACTGGGCCAAGGGCAAGAAGCCGGTCAAGGTTATAGGTCAACACGCTTTTTATAAGTTATGAAAAAAGAAAGCAAACCACACCACACCCACACACCGAAAACGAATCATAGCTTGATGAACTTCCGGTTTTCTCCAGACGATAGAGAGATGCTCGAAAATCTTTCAAAAACATCCGGACTTTCAATGACCGACTTAATTAAAAGTTGGATGAAACTCGAAAGGAGTCGATTAGATATCATTAAAGATAAAATAAAAGAAAAGCGCGAAGAGCTGGAAAAACTTTTCAAACTGGAAAACGCGGAAAGAGAAAGATTACAACATTTAGAACTGGAAATCCTTGAAGAAAAATGAAACAAGAGTATCGTCATACTAAACCGTACAGAGGCAAGGATCCGACTTTCGAGCAAGAAGAGATTAAAGAACTTGATTCTTATCAATCGAAAGAAAGGTTGGTTGATAGTTTGGTTGAATATATATATCACGAATGCGGCAAAGGTAATTGGCCTACCAGAGGAGGCATTGATAAAATTGTCTCGGATAAATTATTATAGTTTTTCTGTCACCTCATAACTGACAGCGCGCCCCGTCGGGCTTTGTACTTTTCTCTCGGCGGGGCGTTTTTATTTTCTTAAAAAACAAAGTCGTAACCCACTGAGTATCAATGACTTAGGGCCTCCGGGCCCCCCGCCCCGAGTCGTAAGTCGTTATCAATCAGTGACTTACAACTTTAAATATTAAAAAAATGATGCTTTTAATGCTAGCGCCGTGCCAAGTGGTGCCAGATAGCAAAAATTACAAAAAAAACTTTCTTTAATAAAATGAAAAAAAGTGAGATTATTGGTTGACTTTTTCGCGGATTCTGCTATACTTTTTTCAGTGAGAGAGATTAAGAACAACATGAAAAACACAATGACAACGACAGAGATTCGCCGACACTTCAGCCTCCGGAACCGCCGAGAGGCGATGAAAGCCGAAGCTCTCAAAAAGAGACGTAAGGAAATGTTCGAAGCTGCTGAAGCAGTCGGCAATGTAGTTGACGGAGAAATCTGGGACTTCGGTTGTGAGTGCTAAAAAAGTGATATTTAAGGGTTGACTTTTAAGACAAAATAAACGATAATTTTTGAAGTTATGAAAGATATGACAGATAACCAATTCAAGCAACTTGCCCTACGCGTTCAAGCACTCCGAAGGGCCGATATGAAAGAGTGGAAAGCTCTACAACTAGACATGACGACCGCCGAAAGCGACCGCCCCACTTGGGAGCAGTTCAAGCGCGAGGCTAATCTTAAGAGGATCGGGAAAGCGGCCGAGATAGTAGTAACGCGGCGGCGTATGCCAAATATACTTTAAGATAAGGGTTGACATTTTGTTAAAATCTGATATGATTATCCCAGTTATGAGAGACGAGATCACATACGAGTTAAGTTGGAGAGACGAAGACACCAACCGCGTGGGCAGCAAAAAGTTCACGAACGAACGAGGCAAAGACCACTCTGCATTTGATGCCGCTTGCGAAATGGCGCAGGTTTTGGATGGCAATATGTGGCCTTGGATCATCGAGAGAGACGGCGAGGAAATCCTCCACGGTTGGGGCGGCGATCAATTGAACAGGGGCCGCTTGTTTCCGACTTGCGGATAAAAATTAAATTTAAGGGTTGACCTTTTTGCCTAATTGCTTCATGCTTAAGGAAGTGAGAGGCTCACTAAAAACTGAAAAAATAACAATGAAAACCAAAATCAAAAGAATCCCAGTCGCTGAACGAACGAACGTCCAAGTTGGGAAAAGTTCAGAAATCCCCGATAGAGTAATGACTTCTTATCGGCTGAAAGTGGAGACAAAACAGCAGCTCGAAGATCTGTCCAGTCGATTGGGTATATCGATGACCGTTATCGTCGAGACAATCGTCGATTACTTCGCCCACACTTCAGATTCGGAAGCCGCAAGGATAAGGCTGCAAACCAAGAAGGACAGCCTCCAAAAGCGAATAGCGGAGACTAATGAAGAGTTGAAAAAATTAGATTTAAGGGTTGACCTTTAAGGAAAAATCAGTTATACTTTTTGAAGTTATGAGAGACATGTACAAGTTCGAATATCAACCGGCTCGCCACGAGGGCGAGGTAAATCACGGCAACCACGTTTACAACTACCTTGGGGTGATCGTTGACCACTTCCGCAACACCACCGAAGGGGAAACCTTTTCTGGGGTAACGGTCGAGATCCACGACAACCAAGGCGCAACGGGCCAAACTCGACGTTTCCGCTGGGATCGTATGGTGAAGGCCATCAACCTCGTTAACATGGCGCAAGCCATACACGGAGGGCGCGCATAATGAAACTCCGACACAAGGACGCAAACGCAACGGAACTTCATTTTAAGAACGGAAATATATTTTTCTTCTCATATGAAACGCCAGTTGCCGCTCGAATCGACTCACATTATTACAAAACGAGCAAGCGGCACAGCGCAGCCACCAGCCGACACGTCAACCGTTTTTTACACGGCGACACGGTTGGTGCGGTTGAAAAGCCGCAATACTTCTTTGATGAGGAAATCGAACGCATCCAATTCGCCAGCCGCAAAATGTACGCATAAAAATCATGAGATTCGCAGTTACTAAATTATCAACCTTGGCCCACAAGTTAAATACCGAGGCCACCAGTATCAAGTTCGAAACGGGATGCCCTGATGATGAAATTAACGAACATCTTCAAACATCACAGAACATCATCAGCTTAGCTGAATCCATATGTGGTTATATGCAGGATGATTTGGAGCATATAGAAAAGCTACAAACTTGGCTTGGCGCAGCCACCGACCATCGCGCCGACGAACTGCGTGAAGCCACAGAGAGCGTTAATAGATACAAAAAAAGAATAAAACTCTTAACTAATAAATTGAAAAGGGTTAGTGAGCTACAAACAAAAAAATAATAATTATGAAAACTAATAAAATGAATACCGTCGTATCAATCAACTGGAAGATCAAAGATCTAATCCGAGAGCAAGTATCATTCGACAAATGGTACAAGGCCGTTTTCGGTGTTGACGCCCCTCGAAAGGTTTTAAACAAAATCAAAGCCGACGCCAAGGAATTGGCTGAAATGAAAGCCGAACTTTCCGTGGCAATGGACGAAGCCACCACCTGAGAGTCCTGCTCACTACGGCCCCCGTCAAGGTTTTACTGTCTTTCCCTTGGCGGGGGTTTTTTATTATACTTTTATAATTATATAATTTTTTTTATTGTATAATTTTTTTTAATTTAAAAAGTGAAGTCGTAAGTCGTTGACTGTCAGGCACTTAGGGCCTCGGGGCCGCCCCCCCGCGCGCGTAAGTCATTGATAGTCAGTGACTTAGGTTTTTATAAGTTAAAATTTAGGAGGGATTCCATGCCAACTCGCGCCGAAAATAAAAATAAAAAAAGTGATGTTATTGGTTGACATCTCGTCGGTTTCTGATATACTGTTTTGCGTTATGAGGAAATACTCAGTTGTTGATGAAGAGGGTGTCGTGCGGAGTTTCACGCAGAACGTGGGCGACGCGGATCACAGTGCGCTGAATAATGCCATTGATCTGGCCCAACGTGCGGGCGAGGATGTCGTCGAGCATCTCGCGGACGGCACTCGTGTCGTGGTGTGGTCTATCGATGATGCCACGGATGAGCCGTGGGACGGTTTCCGCTCAGACGCGGAAGCTGACGGGGACGCGCTCGCGAGCGCTGGCTTCGGCACTGACGAAGATTACGGTGGATGCTGCGACTGGTAATCTTATCACTTTCTAGTTGACTTTTTTTAATAATCTGATATTATCTTTTTTGTTATGAGGACTGAAACAAATAAATACGACACGAAGCACGGCAGCCCCTATGATCGGGGATCTGCTGACCGTTACTACGGCAGGGGCAGCGAGCCCCACCATTATCCGAACGGCACGGGGAACGCTCCTCGCGTCAAGGTGGAGGATATGGCCAAGGCCGAGGTGGAGGCCTACCACGCGGGCTACGACCAAGAAACCGACCGCAAACAATGGTTTTAATGTCATGTTGGAGAAAATCAGCGACAGGATGGATTTGGTCAAATTCGTCAGCCTTAACCATAATAGGCAAAAGCACATTTTAAAGTCATGCGTCAAAAAAAGTCGCTTTGAAGATATTAAGGGCATCGCTCTTCACATTATCGACAAATATGACCAAGAAGGGGTTGCCTTGAACTTTTATGGCTGCAAGTATTGTGAAGGTTATCACGTCACGGGGGTCGACAAAGAGCGAAGGAATCAAATCGAAGAGATGATCATCGATTTAAAAACCCGCCTCGCTGACTTAAAATGAAATCAAAAAAAGTCACATTATTGGTTGACAATCTCTGATTCTGTGGTATACTGTTTTCCGTTATGAGGGATCGAATTGAATTAGAGGAAGTTTTTGAGGCCGACCCGAAAGCACGGGCGGAGTTTGATGCAGTGTGCGACCAGTGGCAGAATGAGGCCATCGCCGTGCAGGACAAGGCGGCATGCGAGTGCGACATCTGCACCGACACCGAAACCTGCTGGTGCAAGCCCTTCGAGTCGTGCTCTATGTGCTTCGGCAAGGCATAATCCATGCCAACCCCATCAACTCGCGCTGAAAAGCGTGAGTTTTTTTTGTGATTAAAACTTTAAAAATAAAAGTCCTAAGTCGTTGGGCTGCAAGGACTTAGGGCCTCGGCGGGGGGGTCGGGGAGTCGTAAGTCGTTGACTATCAGTTACTTACGCGTATAAAATCTGAAATTGGAGTAACGTAAATTTTTTTCTTTTTACATTTTTCGCAGCTGCCTTTTTCCCACGAGCCACATCTGTCAGTTATTTGAGGCTCGCGGGTTTCTTTTTTAGCAGTACGTATTTCGCGCTTTTGCGCTTTGGTTCCACATTCGTAACAGATCATTATTTAACTAATTCTGAATCCGAATTTATTACTTCAAAACCACATAGCTCTGATATTTCTATACAAGCATCGCACATATTTACAGCAGATTGCGGGCCTGTCGGGGAAGTTAGTAAACAATCATAAACTTCAGAAGTGGGCTTTTCTCGGATAGTGTGAATTTCTTCATGGCCGTCACATTCGCAAGTGCCTTTTTTTACTATTTTACCTTTTTGTATTTTTCCCATTTTAATTGTATATTAGAATTTATTCGCTGTCCTTCTTCCCGTAATTGAAATCCCTTTTATTCCTCTTACCTCCATACGATAAGCCTTCTTGTTCTATACCATTCTTTTTGAGCCACTTCTTATAACCGTCATCAACTGCTTTGGCTAGGCCTGTTGTATCGCCATAACCCCAATCACCTTGTTTTATTATATCTGGCATAAATTTTACTCTGAAATTACTTGGCGTATCTTTTTCATCTTACCCTTTAAAAATGAAATAGCATCACAATTTTTGGCGTTGGTCTGCATGATGTGGCCCAGACTATATTCTATCTTGCGCGTAAAGTCTTTGCGTAACGCATCCAACTTATCTGCATCTGCTCGCTTTATTGCGCGAGTCTTCTTGGCCGCTTTCTTTTTGTCAGCCTTCTTTATTAAATGTTTAGTCTTCACTTTCTTTTCTCCGAATGCCTCTAGTAACTTGTCGTAATTGCTTACCTTCATATTAAATAAAATGGTGGCGGGAGTATTTGTGTACCCGCACCTTTTCAGTACCCAGAAAACAAATGTTTCAGATCTACTTACTTCGGACTCACCCACGATTTTCCTCTGCCACTAGGCCGTT
>Ga0315326_10002069_pt1 | contig 10690 bp, 7 predicted proteins | sample M180m32315metaG_FD_203457 | JGI IMG/M metagenome (GOLD analysis project Ga0315326, IMG submission 203457) | Ammonia-oxidizing marine archaeal communities from Monterey Bay, California, United States - M1 80m 32315 | ecosystem: Environmental > Aquatic > Marine > Coastal | place: USA: California... | reverse complement strand
AAATGGAGTTTTTTATGGAAAGTAAAGCTGCAATTCACACAGAATACGGAAAAGATTTAACTGTAGACAATGTTCAGATTCCTGATCCAAGACCAGATCAAGTGATAGTAAAACTACATTCTAGTGGCGTTTGCCATAGTCAATTGCATCAAATGCATAACCCTGAATCCCCAACTCCATCTTTATTAGGACATGAAGGAACAGGAACAGTGATAGCTAAAGGGTCTGATGTTACACATCTTGAGGAAGGAGACTTGGCTATTGTAACGTGGGTTAATAGAGAACCCGTTAATGGTAGACCAGTTTTTCCTCCTACAGGCGTTACTTATAATGAAGCTCCTTTAAATGGAGCTACTTATACTTGGGGTGAACATGTATTGGTAAGATCTGGTTATGTAGTAAAGATTCCAAAATCATCTGATAAATATAATTCATCAATTGTTGGATGCGCAGTACTTACAGGAGCAGGAGCAGTTTTACATACTGCCAAAGTTAGACCAGAAGAATCTGTAGCAATATTTGGAGTAGGAGGTGTAGGATTGTCATCTTTAATTATGGCTAAGATATTAGAAGCATATCCAAGAATAGCTGTAGATATTTCTGATGACAAACTAAACTTTGCAAAAAGGTTTGGAGCCACACATACTATCAATGCTAAAAAAGAAGACCCTATTGAAGCTATTCATGAAATTACATCGGGTGGGTCTGATTACTCATTTGATACGATTGGGTTAAGGATTACAAATGAGCAAATTTTACCAAGTGTTAGAGGCGGGGGATCTGGAGCTGAAAACATTGGAGGGATGGCTGTTCTTGTAGGGATGCCAGGAAAAGAAATGACTTTAGATCCAGGGCATTTTATGTTCCATCAAAGACAATTTAGAGGATCCTTAGGAGCAACATTTCCAGACAAAGATTTCCAAATGTATTTGAGGCTATATGAAGAAGGAAAATTTCCTCTAGATAAACTTGTAACTAAAGAATATAAATTAGATGATATCAACCAGGCATGTGATGACCTTCATCATGGAAAAATAACAGGTAGATCTATTATAAATTTTGATTCTTAATCCAAAGGATATTCATGAAAAAAATATTTATTACCGGGGGATCTGGATTAATTGGATCAATATTAAATGATCACTTAAAAAATAATTATGAGATCTTAAATCTTGATATTAGCAATTCTAAAAATCCTGGCAAAACCATTATTGGAGATATGAATAAATATGATGACGTTTTAACAGGATCTGTAGGTTCTTTCTCTATAATTCATTTAGGGGCAGTAGTTAGCGTTGATTCAAATTGGGATTTAGTATTAAAAAATAATATTGAATCTACAAGAAATGTTTATGAATCTGCAAGGATAAATAAAATAGAAAAGGTTATTTTCGCAAGTTCTAACCATGCAGTAGGTTTATTTGAAAATGATGACCCATATAGGCAGATAGTACTAGGAAATTACGAAAATATTGATCATAATAATATTCCTTTAATTGATCATAATGTTCCAATAAGACCTGACTCTTACTATGGGATATCAAAAGCTTATGGGGAATCTATGGGAAGATTTTATTTTGAAGAATATGGTATACAATCAGTAAATCTAAGGATTGGAACTGTTCAAAAAGTAGATACTCCAACAAATTCAATTAGGCATTTTGCAACATGGCTTTCTCACAAAGATCTTAGTCAATTAGTTGAAAAGAGTTTAAGTACAAAGTTAGGATTCGAAATATTTTATGGCGTTTCAAATAATAAGTGGCGCTTTTGGAATATAGAAAATGCATACAATAAAATTGGTTATGAACCAGTTGAAAATGCAGAAAAATATAGAAAGTAGGAATTAAATGACAGTAAATATAGATTTATCAAATAAAAAAGGAATAATATTTGGATTAGCGAATCAAAGGTCTATTGCTTGGTCTATTTCTGAAAAACTTATGGAAGCTGGAGCTAAACTAGCTTTTACTTATTTAGATGAAAGACTTCTAAAAAGTATAAATAACTTGCTTGAAAATAATGATTCATTACTCATTAAATGCGACGCAAACAATGAATCTGAGGTCAAAAATGTAATGAAAACTTTCTACGAAAAATACGGAGAAATAGATTTTATAGTTCATTCTGTAGCATTTGCTAATAGAGATGATTTAGGCGGGGATTTTTCTAACTTATCAAAAGATGGTTTTTCTTTAGCATTAGAAACTAGTTCATACTCATTAGTGACAATAGCTAGAGAAGCCTCAAAATATTTCTCTAAAGATGGTGGCTCAGTGATTTCTATGACATTTGATGCTTCAACACGAGTTTATCCTGGCTATAACGTAATGGGAACTGCAAAAGCTGCTTTAGAAAACATCAACAGACAATTATCTTCAGAATTTGGTCCACGTCAAATAAGATTTAATTCTATTTCAGCAGGACCTCTCCCATCATTATCTGCAAGAAGTATACCTGGATTTGTACAAATGAGAAAAGCTCATGAAGAAAGATCTCCTATAAAAAGGCCAATTACTCATGAAGAAGTGGCAAATACTGCACTTTTTCTTATAAGCGACCTTTCAAGCGGTATTACGGGCAGTATTATTCCTGTAGATGGGGGATATGGAATAATTGCCCTCTAAAATAAGAAAGCCAAATATATTTTATGGTTGGTGGATAGTATTAAGTGCTGGAATAGTACAATGGTACTCATCTGCAGTCTTTTGGAGAGGATTCCCTCCTTTTTTTGATGCCATTCTAAATACTTTCGGTTGGAGTACAGCTGCTACAGGAGCTGCTGTTTCTATACAAAGATCAGAAAGTGGATTGATTTCACCATTTGTAGGTACTGTTATTAAAAAATTTGGACCAAAGAGAGTTATGGCTTTTGGAATTTTTCTAACAGGCGGTTCCTTTATTTGGATGAGTAAAATGCAAAATTTGTGGGAATTTTATTGCGCAATAACAATATTAACTTTAGGAATGTCTTTTGGAACTTTTATAATATTTCTTGCTGTAGTAGGGAATTGGTTCAATAAAAATAGAGGCAAAGCTATTTCTATGCTGATGGCAGGAGCAGGACTTGGTGGTATAACTATTCCTTTGATTGTTTTAGGAATAGAAGAATTTGGTTGGAGAAATATGATCTTCGCCGTTGGTTTAGGTTTTTGGATTCTAGGATTTCCTACATCATTAGTTCTAAGAGGAGATCCAGAAGATTATGGTCAATACCCTGATGGAGAAAAACCTGCATTAGACTCTAATTCTACAGAAACAACTGATGGGAAAAACACAGGTTTTTCTGTAAAAGAAGCTTTAAGAAATGGAAATTTTTGGAAGCTAGCATTAGCTGCAGGTATTAGCCAATCTGTATTTACAAGTAATCTGTTTCACTTAACCTCCTTTAAGGAATTTGGATTAACTACTACATTTGCTGCAACAATAATAGGTCTTTCTTGGTGGGGTGATATTTCAGGAAGAATTATTGTAGGTTTCATTACAGATAAATATGACAGAAAAAAGCTTCTAACTATTTCCTTTACATTGCTTACACTTGGAATTTTAGGAGTAAGTATTATAGGGTCTCAAAATGAGTATGAACATTTAGATAAAAATTTAGGGATTGTTCTTTTTGTAGTTTTTTTTGGGCTAGGATTTGGATCTTCTGTTCCATTAAGGTTGACATTAGCAGCTGATTATTTTGGAAGAAAAAATTATGGATCTATGGTTGGAATATTAAATACAGTGGGAGCAGTATTTGGAACATTATCTCCTTTGTTAATTGGATTAACTAAGGATTTCACAGGCGATTACAAATATGCATACTATATTTTGACTATCATGATGATATTTTCCATACCATTAGTAATTTCATTAAAAAAAGATAATTAATCAAAAAAAAGCTCTAAATTTAATGAATATTTTTTGTGAAAATTTTATTCTCTATTTAACTCAATTTTTTTTCAATAATTTTAGTAAAAGAGATTTTTTTGAATTCATTCGTTCATTTACATAATCATTCTGAATATAGCTTATTAGACGGAATGAGCAATCTAGAGAAAATGGTATCCAGGGTAAAATCTAATAATCAACCTGGTATAGCAATTACAGATCATGGAAATATGTATGGAGCTGTTGAATTTTATAAGCTTTCAAAAAAGTATGACATCAAACCAATTATTGGATTAGAAGCTTACTGCGCTATTGATGATAGCTTAAAAAAAAATAACGATGAAAAAAGTCCATACCACTTAACTCTTTTATCAGAAAATGAAACAGGCTATCAAAATTTAATGAAAATGGTAACCCATGCTAACTTAAATGGCTTCTATTACAAACCAAGAATAGATAAAAAAATTCTTGAGCAACACAATGAAGGAATAATCGTTCTTTCAGGATGCCCTTCATCTGAACTTTCAAGATCAATTGTAAGCAATGATGAAGAAAAAATCAAAAATACCTACGGATGGTTTTCAGATGTGTTCAAAGATAGATTTTATCTTGAAATAATGGATCACATTGGAGTCCCAAACCAAAAATCTATAAATCAAAAATTGCTTGAAATAAGTAAAAATAACAACCTCCCATTAGTAATAACAAATGATAATCATTATGTAGAAAAACACGATCATACAGCACATGAATTATTGATGTGCTTACAAACTAACTCAAACATCAATGATCCTAAAAGATTTAAGTTTGAAGATGATAATTATTACATAAAATCATCTGAAGAAATGTGGGAAGAATGGAAAGAATTACCATCTGGATTAAATAACACCTTAGAAATAAGCGAAAGATGCAATATAAAACTAGACTTTACTAAAGCATTATTACCTAAATATGAATGTCCAGATAATAAATCTTCAATGGAATACTTGAGAGAACTTTCATATAAAGGATTTAGTAAAAGATTTAATGAAAATAACCCTGAATTAATAGAAAGACTAGACTACGAATTAGAAGTTATAGAAAAAAGTAAATTTCCAGATTATTTTTTAGTTTGCTGGGATATTTTTAATTTTGTAAATTCTAAGAATATTTTGTCTGCAGTCAGAGGATCTGCTGCTGCAAGCTTAGTTCTTTACTGTTTAGAAGTGACAAAAATCAATCCTATGGAGCATAATTTAGTTTTCGAAAGATTTCTTAATTTAGAACGAAGAGAAATGCCTGATATTGATATGGATTTTGAGGACGATAAAAGAAATGAAGTGATGAAATACTGTGTTGAAAGATATGGTAAAGATCATATAGCTCAAATTATAACTTTTGGAACAATGGGAGCTAAAGCTGCAGTAAGAGATGTTACAAGAGTATTGGATTTACCTATATCAGTTGGTGATAAACTTGCGGGGATTATCCCCACTAAAGTTGGTACAAAAATCAAAGATGCTCTTGAAATAGATGATTTTAAGGCACTAATGAATGACCCAGATAATAGAAAAGTTGTTGAATTTGCGCAAAAACTGGAAGGTACAGTAAGGCATGCGTCTACTCATGCAGCCGGTGTAATAATTTCTCAAGAAGATCTGACAAATGATGTTCCTTTGCAAAAATCAACATCAGGTGACGAAAGTGCACCTCCTACTACACAGTACGCTATGGCAGCGATCGCTGACGTAGGTTTGCTTAAGATGGATTTTTTAGGATTAACTAACTTAAGTATTATAAGTAAAACTATAGAACTAATAGAAAAAAGAACAGGAAATGATTTCAATATATACGAAATTTCAAAAACTGATGACAAAACATTTGAACTTTTGTCAAAAGGGGATACTTTTGGAGTATTTCAATTAGAATCTGCTGGAATGAGAAAATATATAAAAGATTTAAAACCTAGCAGTATTTCCGATATAGCTGCTATGATTGCTTTGTATCGTCCTGGACCAATGGAGCATATTGATAGGTTTATCAGATCAAAATATGGTAAAGAAAAAATCAAATATCCTCACGATGCTTTAAAAGATATTTTGTCTGAAACATATGGAATTATAGTCTATCAAGATCAAGTATTAAAAATTGCTCAAGCATTTGGAGGTTACACACTGGGTGAAGCAGACATATTGAGAAAAGCAATGGGTAAAAAAATAAAAGAGGTTATGCAAGCTGAAAAGGATAGATTTATTTCTGGATCTTTAAGTAAAGGATTTGATGAAAAAACTAGTAATGAAGTATTTGAATTAATAGAACCTTTTGCCGGTTATGCATTTAATAAAGCTCATAGTGTCTCATATGCAATGATTGCCTACTGGACCGCTTATTTCAAGGCAAATTATAAAATAGAATACTTCACTGCATTATTAAACTCTTCAATTAGTAACACAGAAAAAATTTCAGTCTGTGTTAATGAAATAAGAAAAACGGAACTAGAAATAATAAAGCCAAATATAAATAATTCAAATGTATTTTTTAATATCTTATCTACAGAAAAAGGGAAAATTATTAGTTATGGACTATCTTCATTAAAAAATGTGGGTGCAGCGTCTCTTACAAAAATAATTGATGAAAGAGAAAAAAGTGGCCCATTTGAATCATTAAGTGATTTTTGCAAAAGAGTAGATTCATCTTGGATAAATAAAAAGATTTTAGAAAATCTAATAAAGTCAGGGAGTTTTGATGATTTTGGAGACCGAGGAGGGTTATTAGATTCTGTCGAAAGAATTCTTATACAAATAAATAGCTTAACTAGATTAAGAAATAGCAATCAAAGCACTATGTTCGATTTATTTGGAGACGAAGTAGAAACTCCTGTCAATGTAATTGAAATTTCAGAAACTGCCACACAAGATAATGAAAAAATGCACTGGGAACAAGAAGTTATGGGTATTTCTTTTACAGAAAATCCCAATCATAAAAAAATGCTAAGAATCAAACAGATTAATGAAGAAATTATTGTTTCATTACAGCAAATAGATTTAATTGACATTAATAAACCTCAAACTTTAATTGCTGAAGTGAAGTCTTATGAAAAAAGAGTTTCTCGAAAAGGCGCTGAATTTATGATCGTAAAATTAGAACTAACTGACGGACCTATTGATTTAATGATTTGGCAAAATAAAATTAGCGAAGTAGATATTTGGCTTCATAGCCCAATTGCAAAAATAAAAGGAAAAATAAATAACCGAAATGGTGAAAACTCAATATGGTATGATAGCGGAGAAATTTTTTCTTTTGAAGATCAGTCAAACTTAAATAAAAATACAATAACTAAAACACCAATAATTACCCAGGAGGAATATAAACCAAATATGAAAAATGAAAAAACTCCAATTGAAGAAATAACTGATGAAAATATTAATGCCGTTAAAGAAGTTATAATAACTGTCGATAGCGAAAAGCATTCTACTAATAAACATATTATGGATGATTTAACTAGAATATTGCTAGACAATGAAGGTAATATTCCTGTTTCTATAATAGTTAAAAGTAGTTCAGAAAAAGTTAAACTGAATCTTCCTTTTGCTAACGTAAATACATCAAAATCCCTTGAAGAAAAGCTGGACAATATAATTGGACTTCAGAATGTATTTTACAAACAATAAATATTATTCACTTCTAAGAGCTTCAATAGGGTCAAGTTCTGACGCTCTGTAAGCTGGATATGCCCCACTTATAAGTCCAACCAAAAAAGATACAACAAAGGCTAACAACACACTAGATAGTGATATAACTGCAGTCAAATTGTCTTCTCCTCCTAAAGATATACCACTTAAGTTTAAGCTAATGATTATCCCAATAACTATTCCTAATAATCCTCCCAATAGACAAATAGTAAGAGCTTCTGTAATAAATTGAAGCCTTATATCAGATTTAGTAGCACCAATAGATCTTAGTGTTCCTATTTCTCTGGTCCTTTCTGTGACACTAACAAGCATTATATTTCCAACACCAATCGCACCGACTAGGAGAGAAATACCAGCAATAGAACCAAGAAAAAGAGTCAATGCCCCCGAAACTTGATTCGCAGCTTCTAGTAGTTGATCCATACTAGTTATTTCAAAATCGGGTTCAACTACGCCATGAATTTCTTTTAAGTTTTCTGAAAGCAAATTTGAAATAATAGATTTATCATATTCATCTTCAGATCTGACTAAAATTCTAAAAACATTTACATCACCAGTGGGATTTTTTAGAAAAGCTATCCTGTTTTGCATGGTGGAAACAGGAATAAAAACCGAAAAGTCATCATCTCCTTCTCCACCTTTAGGTTTCATTACACCACTAACTACAAACCTAAAATCAAATTTACTAAATAAACTAAGCCTAACAATTTTTCCTATTGCATTACCTTCAGGAAAAAGTTTTTCAGCGATTTCAGAACCCAAAACCATCCTAAGGGCTTTTGAATCAACATCTTTTTGTTTAATAAATTCACCTTCTATAGTTTCTGTTGATGTAACATCTATATATTCTGGAGTTGTTCCATAAACGTTAGCTTCCGTATTGTAATTACCAGCTATAAGTTGAGCAGGAAAATCAATTTGAGGAGCTATATTTCTAACTCCTTCAATATTTCTCTCAAGCAATTTTTCAGAATCACTTAAAGTTAAAGAAATTCCTGAATTTCTGCCTCCAGAAACTCCAGTGGAAGAATCATCCGAGCTTGCAGTAATAAATAATAGATTAGTACCTAATGCAGAAATTTCTTCTTCTACTTGTTTTTTTATTCCTTCTCCCAAAGAAACAAGTACGATTACAGAAGTTACTCCCACAATTACTCCCAATGCCGTAAGGCCACTTCTTAGTGGAGTAGAAATAATAGATCTAAAGGCAAAATTTATTGCATCAAAAATATTCATACATTACTCTCAATTACCATTCCATCTTTCATTTCAATAATTCTTTCAGCTTTACGTGCAACTGAATTATCATGGGTAATCATAATTACGGTAATTCCATCATCAGACAGAGATTTAAAAATTTGTATTATTTCCTCTCCAGTTTTGGAATCGAGAGCCCCTGTGGGTTCATCAGCTAATATAACTTTGGGTTCTCCAACTAATGCTCTAGCTATGGAAACTCTCTGTTGCTCTCCTCCTGAAAGTTTTACAGGAGAATGAAAAATCCTCTCTGCTAATCCGAGCTTACTTAAGGCTAAAATAGATTTTTTTCTTTTATCTTTATCTTTTCTATAAATTAAAGGCATTTCTACTTGCCTGACAGCCGAAAGCCTAGGAATTAAGTTATAGTTTTGAAAAACAAAACCAAAAATATTTCTTCGGATTAATGATCTTTTATTATCATTAAGGGTCGATACATCATTTTTTCCAAGATAATATTTACCTGTTGTTGGGCGATCGAGTAAACCAATAATATTCATCATCGTACTTTTACCTGAACCAGAAGGGCCTTTTATCGCTACAAATTCACCTTGATCTATCTTAATGTCTATGTCTAATAGAGCATTTACTTGATTAAAACCAGTATCAAAAATTTTAGATATATTTGATAATTCAATCATTTTTTTCCGCCTCTTGGCATAGGTGGATTCCCTTTGGTAAGATCATCAATAGATTTAGTTGATTCTTCTTTTTCTTGAATTATTTGTCCTATTCTTTTGATATAAATTGAATCATTTTCTATTAATCCATCTAAAATTTCTGTCTGCTTACCATCTGTTAATCCAGTCGTAACTTCTGAGTACTCTTTTTCCGTATCGGATATAGATATAATCACATTTGTTTTATTATTATCTATAACTAAAGCTTCTGAAGGTACTACTAATACGTCCTGAACTGAATCTTTAAGTAATGTAACTGTTCCATTCATACCTTCGGCAGGAAGTTCTTCAGAAAGCAAAGTGGACAATAAACCTTGTAATTCTTTTATTTCATTATCTCCTAAATTATTTCCAGGCATTGCTCTCATTCCAGGCATTGCTCCCATTCCAGGCATTGCTCCCATTCCAGGCATTGCTCCCATTCCAGGCATTCCACTCATTCCGGGCATTCCGGGAATATTACTTAAGTCCATTCCTGAAAAAGAATCTAATAAAGGAGTAAATTCCTGCATTACAGTTAGTACTTCAAATCCTCTAATGAATCTTGCTTGGACCGGATACGTCACAATCCCTTGAGTAACATTCGGAACATTTGAAATAGATGTTATTTGAATAATAGAGGGAGGAAAGGGTTTAGAATCTAATGAAACAAGTCCGTACATGCCAGGATTCATTTCTACAAACTCAGCTTCTGATGCAATTATATCCATTTGCATTGTAGAGGGATCAGATAAAGTAAATATGCTTTGACCAGATGTTATAAATTCTCCTTGCTTAAAATTTATTGAAGAAATTTGTCCGTCAAATAAAGCTTTAATTTGTGACTTTGATAAGTTTTCTTTAGCTTGATCAACCAGCAAGCGTTGTATTTCTATATCATTAGGATCTGCTCCGTTCTGAATTCTATTATAGGCTAATTTCAACTTTGCTAAATTTTCTTCAGCTAATTTAATATCTTCCGAATCAGCTCCTTTTTGCATATCAGATAAAGCAAAGATTCTTTTTTGTAAATTTTTTTCTGCTTGCTCTTCAAGTTTGGTTAATCTTTCAATATCATTGGTTGAAGGATTTCTTAAATTATTCAAGGTATTGTTTGCATCCTTTAAGCTTGCAGATGAACTTTCAACTTGATCTAAATAAACACCTACTTGTTCAATAGAAGCTTGATAATTTGAATTTGAATTGATTAAAGCCTTTGACAAATTC
>Ga0315326_10002067_pt1 | contig 10697 bp, 12 predicted proteins | sample M180m32315metaG_FD_203457 | JGI IMG/M metagenome (GOLD analysis project Ga0315326, IMG submission 203457) | Ammonia-oxidizing marine archaeal communities from Monterey Bay, California, United States - M1 80m 32315 | ecosystem: Environmental > Aquatic > Marine > Coastal | place: USA: California... | reverse complement strand
GGGAGGGAGCAATCCTAAGGTGGAGCATCCACGCTTCCTCGTCTACGTGGGGGATCTTGTATGCCTCGAAATGGGACTATCAGCCTAGACTGGAGCCAGCAGAACTACTACATTAAATTATGAATTATACAATGTGTGATATGGAAAATTTCATTGGAGTTGGAAATGGACGAACCTATGAGGATTTTAAGAAACAAATTCCTGAACCTGTAAAACCATTATTTGATAAATTACGAACATACTGTAAATCACTAGATGACAGAGTCATAGAAGATGTTAGAATGCATAGAGTGGTTTTTTGTAAAACCATGACTTTTAGATGGTTTGCAGATTTGGAACCAACCCAATCATCAATCATAATTAAAATTCAAAAAGAACGGAAAGCAGAACCTAAAAATTTCAAAATTACATCAAAACAAGAACTAGCAGAAATAGAGTCTGCTCTAAAAGATGCATTTACAACAATCCGCTAATACCTAACTTCAAAAAATTTTAATTCAGTAGTAGAATGTTCTTCAGATAATTCAAACTCATCAACTCGAGAATTTGCAGGTCCAGTTTTGCACCAAGTTATAAGATTGTCAATATTTTGAGTTTCACCTTCTGCAACAATCTCAACTCGTCCATCATCAAGATTACAAACCCAACCATTCACATTATTTTTAATTGCCATAACTCTAGTTGATTGTCTAAAAAATACACCTTGTACCCTACCAGTAATAAAAATATGAATTCTTTTTTGAACCATTCTAAAAGATAGATTGTTAATCTATTATTTGATAGATTGTTTTCTTTCCTTAATTCTTGCTCTACCAGTTTTTCTTGCAGCAATAGATCCAACTTTGGCACCTGGAGGCGCATTACGAGATACTGTAGATGATTGTCCAACGTGTTGATGACGTCCACCACCATGAGGATGTACATATGCAGCTTGTGCAACACCTCTTACTATCGGATATTTGTGACCTTTTGATTTAAAACGCATCATTTTAACTCCAGCACGCATTAATGGTCTATCTTCTACTCCACCACCAGCAAGAGTTCCAATCATTGCTCGGTTTTTTGGATTAAGTTTTTTGAATTTACCAGAAGCTAGTTTCAAAATTACTCCATCATCAGCATGAGAAAATACCGTTGCATCAGCACCTGCGGATTTCATTAAAGCACCACCGTCTCCAAATTGCTGTTCTACATTACAAACAATTGTTCCATCAGGTATGTTTTGAATACTAATCACATTGCCGTCAATAATTTCAGAATTTAGACCAAAATTGATTCTTTGACCAACTTTAGTACCTAAAGGTGCAGGAATAAATGAAATTGAGCCATCTTCAAATCTTACCTTTGCTAGAGGTACATCACGACCAGATTCATGAACTAGATCAATAATATCTCCCAGATGGTCATCTTCTAGTGGAAAACTTGGGTATTTGGCAGGTTTTAGTTTGTAAGTGGCTGCTGCTCTAAACTGCATGCCTCCACGTCCACGTCTACGAACACCTGGTCTTTTACCCATAGTATTCGATTGTGCCTAGAATCATGATTTTAAGCTTGTGATCAGTTTTGAGTAGATCAAAAGCATAATACGCTAAATATATAAAAAAAGAATGAAGAGTGTATAGATATGAGAGAAAATGGTCTTTCTCTAAAAGTTCTAGAAGCATATACTAGAGATGTTGGAAGAGGAGTAGCAAGAATCGATTATGATTCTATGGATACTCTAAATGCATCAACTGGAGATGTTATAGAATTAAAAGGAAAAAGACGTACAGTTGCAAAATGTTTACCTTTGTATCCTTCTGATGAGGGTAAAGGAATTATTAGAATTGATGGTTTAGGAAGAAATAATTCTGGAATTGCAATTGGAGATACAATTATTGTTAAAAAAATAAAGGCAGTCCCAGCAGAAAAAGTAGTTGTTGCACCATTAGAAGCAATACCACCAATCGATGAGAGATACTTAGCAGATGCATTAGAAAGTGTCCCTTTGATTAAAGGAGATAATGTAATGGTCCCATATTTTGGAGGAAGATTAACATTCCAAGTAATAGGAGTTACACCCGCTGCAGATGCAGTTCTAATTACACAGAAAACAACATTTCATATTGCTGAAAAAGGTGAGACACTAAGAGGCGTTCCTCAAGTTACATACGAAGACATTGGTGGAATAAGAGGCGAGATAAAGAAAGTTCGTGAAATGATTGAATTACCATTAAGACACCCAGAAATATTTGAGAAATTAGGAATTGAAGCGCCAAAAGGCGTTCTGCTTTATGGTCCTCCAGGAACAGGTAAGACACTTTTGGCAAAAGCAGTTGCAAATGAGAGTCAAGCACATTTCATTAGTATTTCTGGTCCAGAAATTATGAGCAAGTTTTATGGAGAAAGTGAAGCCCGTCTAAGAGAAATTTTCAAAGAAGCAAGAGAGAAAGCACCATCAATTATCTTTGTAGATGAAATTGATTCAATTGCACCAAAAAGAGAGGAAGTGACTGGTGAAGTAGAGAGAAGAGTTGTATCTCAAATGTTGTCATTAATGGATGGATTAGAAGCAAGAGGAAAAGTAATTGTAATTTCTGCAACTAATAGACCAAATGCAATTGATCCTGCATTAAGAAGACCTGGAAGATTTGATAGAGAAATAGAAATCAAAGTGCCAGATAAAAAAGGAAGGAAGGAAATTTTACAAATTCACTCACGAAACATGCCTTTGGCCGCAGATGAACATGAATTTCCAGTGGATATTGAAAAGATCGCTGCAGTAAGCCATGGCTATGTTGGTGCAGATTTAGAATATTTATGTAAAGAAGCAGCAATGAAATGTCTTAGAAGATTACTTCCAGAATTGAATTTGGAAGAAGAAAAAATCCCACCAGAGACACTAGACAAGTTAATTGTAAACGCAGATGATTTTAAAAAGGCTCTAGTTGAAGTAACTCCCTCAGGAATGAGAGAAGTATTCATTGAGAATCCAGATGTATCATGGGAAGAGATAGGCGGTCTTGAAGAAGTTAAGAAAGAATTAATGGAAGCAGTAGAATGGCCAATGAAATATCCAGGTCTATATGATAAATTAGGACATAAGATGCCAAGAGGAATTTTGTTACATGGACCAAGTGGAACAGGTAAAACACTAATGGCTAAAGCAGTTGCAACAGAAAGTGAAGCAAACTTTGTTTCAGTTAGAGGACCTGAGTTATTATCAAAATGGGTAGGAGAATCAGAAAGAGGAATTAGAGAGATATTCAAACGAGCAAGACAATCAGCTCCATGTGTAATCTTCTTTGATGAAATTGATTCAATTGCACCAATTAGAGGAGCAGGAGGAGAAACTGCAGTAACTGAAAGAGTTGTAAGTCAATTATTAACAGAGTTGGATGGAATGGAAAATATGCACGGTGTAGTTGTACTTGCTGCAACAAACAGAGCAGATATGATTGATCCAGCATTACTCAGACCTGGAAGATTTGATAAAATTATTTCAATTCCATTACCAGATAAAGACGGTAGAAAAATGGTAATAGAAATTCATTCAAAAGATATACCACTTGCAGATCAAAATGGTCCAGATAAAATTGACTTTGAGAAGCTTGCAGAATTAACAGATGGATTGAGTAGTGCAGATGTCGCATCAATAGCAAATACTGCAGTTTCACTAGTAGTTCATGAACATTTGGATAACGCTGCTCCAGACAAGAATCTAAGTGATGAGGAAACAAAAAAGGTCGTAGATGCTATTGAAAAGAAAGCAGCAGATGCCAAAGTCACAATGAAGCATTATGAGGAAGCAGTTAGGAAAGTAAGAGAACAAAAAGATCTAAAGATGAACGATAAACTAGTTGCATCATACTACAGGTAGTTTTAATAAAATACACACGAACTAATTTTCATAAATGTCAGAACTAAAAGGATACAAAGGTAAAATTCTCGAATTCTTAATTTCAAATAAGATTCAAGTTGGAGATTTAGTCAAAATCACTTCTGAACTAACATTTTCAGGTATTCTAATGCCTAGATATGAAACTGGAGATGAAACCCACATTGTTCTAAAACTGAAAAGCGGTTATAATATTGGAATAGAATTTGAAAAGATTGAGAAAATAGAGAAGATTGGTAAAGTAGATGCAGTAAATGAAAATTTGCAGACAATTGAGAAAAATGGAAAATTACCAAAAATTCTGTTATTATCAACTGGAGGAACTATTGCAAGTAAAGTAGATTACAGAACGGGTGCAGTAACTCCTGCATTATCAGCAACAGAATTGTACGAAGCAGTTCCAGAGATTGCAGAGATTGCAGATGTAGATGCCGAAGTCTTATTTTCAGAATATTCCGAGAATTTACAACCAGAACATTGGCTTGAGATTGCAAAAAAAGTTGATAGTGTTGTAGACTCAGATTATGCAGGAATAATCATAGCACATGGAACAGATACCATGCATTATAGTTCTGCATTTTTGTCATTTGCGTTATCTGGTTTTAAAAAACCAATCACACTAGTTGGATCACAAAGATCATCAGACAGACCATCTACAGACGCTGCATTAAATTTGATTGCAGCAGCAAAATTCATAGTAAAAACAACATCAACAGGGGTTTTTGTCGTAATGCATCATAATGAAAGTGATGATGCCATAGCATGTCATTTTGGAACACGTGTAAGAAAAAATCATACTAGTAAAAGAAGTGCATTTCAAACAATTGGAACTGAACCAGCATTTATCATATACGAAGATAAAATTCTAAAAAATACACAAAAAGAATTTTTTGATGTAAATGACTATAATCCAAAAATTAATCTTAACAAAAAAGTTGCACTAGTCAAATATCATCCAGGATTTGATTCAGAAATTATTGAATCATTAATCAAATTACAATATAGAGCAATAATTTTTGAGGGAACAGGATTAGGACATGTAGGAAAAACAATGTATGATTCAATCAGAAAAGCAAAAGAAAGTGGAATGTTTCTAGGAATGACATCTCAATGTATTGATGGACGAGTGAGTATGACAGTATACGAAAGTGGAAGGGATTTACTTGATATGGGAATCATTCCTTTAGAAAACATGATTCCAGAAGTAGCACTGGTAAAAGCAATGTGGGTATCAGGAAATTCTAAATCTTATGATGAGATGAAAAAAATGATGCTGGAAAATTATTCATCCGAGTTTTCTTGAGTGTGAAAATGTCTGAATTTGATATAAAAAATATTGGATTAAAAGTTGGATTAGAGATTCATCAACAGCTAGATACAAAAAAGAAGTTATTTTGTGATTGTATTCCAACAGAAGAAGACGAGTTTACAAGAAAATTTTCAAGAAAATTGAGAGCAACAAAAAGTGAATTGGGAAAAATTGATCCTGCTGCACTTTTTGAGAGTACTAAATCAAAGACCATCATATATTATACAAATCCAAATAGTAGTTGTTTAGTGGAAGAAGATGAAGAACCACCACATGCATTAGATTCTGATGCAAAGAATATTGCACTTTTAATTGGTTCAGCATTAGAATCAAAAATTTTCTCAGAAATTCATGTAATGAGAAAAACTGTCATTGATGGATCAAATACAACTGGATTTCAAAGAACAATGCTTGTAGCACAAGGAGGGCATATTGAAGTTGACGGTAGAAAGGTGGGGGTTCAGTCAATTTGTCTTGAAGAAGATGCAGGAAAATTAATCAAAGATGAAGGAAGCCATAGATTTTTTAGTTTAGATCGTCTTGGAGTTCCTTTAGTTGAAATTGCGTTGGATCCTGTTGAAGGAGATCCAAAATTTGTAAAAGATATTGCATTAACTTTAGGTAGATTACTTCGAGTTACAAAAAGAGTAATGCGTGGAATTGGAACAATTAGACAGGATGTGAATATTTCTATCGAGGGAGGAGGTGTTATTGAAGTAAAAGGTGTTCAACAATTAGATCAGTTAGAAAAAATTATTGGATTTGAAGCAAAACGACAACATGGATTAAAGTTAATTTCAGAGAAAATTAATCAAACGGGATTTACAGAAATTAGCAGGCAGGAAGATGTTTTTGATATTACTGAGGTAATGCAAGAGTGTAATTCGAAGATTATTAAAAAATCAATTGAAAAGCAAGATAAAATTTTTGGAATAAGAATTAAAAAATTAAAGGGATTATTCGGACTAGAGCCATATTCAGATATCAGATTAGGAAAAGAGCTAGGTCAATTAGTGAGATTTTTTGGTTTTGGCGGTGTTTTTCACTCTGACGAGTTACCAAATTATGGAATCGAAGATGCAGATATTAAACAAGTAATAGAGAAATTGGATATTCAAAATGATGACGCATTTCTAATTATTGCAGGAGAAAAGATTTCAGTTGGTTTTGCAATCGATGCAATTATCAATAGAATAAGTCTTGCAAAGAATGGACCTCCCGCTGAAACTAGAGCTGCTACTCAAAATGGAGATACTATATTTCTAAGACCTAGGCCCGGCGCATCAAGAATGTATCCAGAAACAGACATACCTACAATAAAAGTTACTGATGAAGAACTTGCTGAAGTAAAATCCAACATACCAAAATCATGGGAAGAATCAATCAAAGAATTAGAAGGAAAATATCAGATCAACAATCAGCTTGCAGAACAAATTTTTGATTCAGATTACTTTGATCTTTTTGAGAGAATATGCTCAGAAAACCAGAATTCACCAAATTTTGTTGCATCAATTCTTTGCTCAACCATAACTAATTTGGAGAGACAAGGATTAGATTCCGATTTGTTAAATAATGAACAGATAATGAATACATTTGAATTATTAGAACAAGAGAAAATAAACAAAGAATCAATTGAGATAATTTTTGAACAGATAATGTCTAAAAAAGCAAATAATGTTTTACAAGCACTAAAAAATGCATCAATTATACAATTAAGTGAGAATGAGTTAGACAAAGTCTTAGATGAAATAATTCAGAGGAATATGGAAAAGATACAACAAGAACATATGCATGCATTAAGCGGTTTAATGGGCATAGCCATGAAAGAAGTCAGAGGAAAAGCATCCGGTAAAATGATTAATCAAAAACTGAAAGAGAAAATTGAAAAATTTCTAAATTAAAAAAAGACACAGTAGATGAATAAAAGAAAATAAGTTAAGGGGATTAACTTTTTGTTTTTCTACTACCAGTACCTCTACCAGTTGAGCGTGTTCTACCTTTAGTAGATGCTTTTTTTGTTGCTGGAGTTGATGATAATTTTCTTTTTCCCGTACCACGACCTGTAGAAACGCTACGATTTCCTGCGGCTTTCTTTTTGGCCTCCTGATATTCTTTGTAGGAATCTCCAGAAAATGTTGATTTCTTACTAGTGTCAGTCTTTCGACGAGTTGTACCTCTACCACCAACACGGGTTATTTTTGCCATGGAAATTAGGCAAACTACAGTGTTTTAAAGTTGTTCATAATGATAACCAGAATAATTAATGTGGAAAGTGGGATTTGACCCCACGAACTCCTAAGAGATAAGGATCTGAACCTTACGCCGTTGACTAGGCTGGGCAACTCCCGCACGTAAATTTTGAGTTTTTTGGAATAAGTTCGTTATTCACAACCATACTTTACAGCCCAATCTAATCCACCAAACTCACTTCTTCCACAAAATCGTGGGTCAATTTCTGCATAATCATTTTCTAAAAGTAGTTCATTTAGTGACGTTTCACTACAAAATACAAGACCAACTTCTCTATCAAATGATGGTTTTTGTCCTCTATCTAAGATGAAAACAGATTCACTTCCAGCTGAGCACTGTGATTCTACAAATATTTTTGCCTCTTCTCCACCATGGTCTGTGCGCTCTGCTGCATTTACAAGTGCAAGTCTAATTCTAATCTCTTCACCATCATCTGAAAGAAACTTTACCGTATCACCATCAACTACTTGAGCAATTGTTCCTGTAGTACAGATTTGATCATCACAATTAATAGAAGTTTCAGGTGGAGTAGTAGAAATAGAATATGCAACAATTCCAATACCAATTACAGATACAAGCATCATAGACAATGCTTTTAGCATATTTCCCATGAATATTGTACTGAACAATACAATATAGATGATTTTTTAACTTAACTTATCATAATAATACTGTGTCAAATGTTGCAGATGCTAGAAATTTTGCTAAAAAGAAACATACAGGTCAATTAAGAAAAAATGGGAAAACACCATATTTTTCTCATCTAAAGGATGTGGTAAAAAATTTAAAAAAAATGAAAGTTACAAACAAAGATACTATTTGTGCTGCATGGTTACATGATACAATAGAAGATACAGATACGGATTTTGATTCTATAAAAGATAGATTTGGTAAAAATGTTGCAGAAATTGTGGTGTCAGTTACCAAAGATAATCGTTTACCAAGAAAACAAAGAGAAATAAAATATGGAAAAGATTTGAAATCTTCAAGTGTAAAAGCAAAGCTTGTAAAAATTGCCGATATTTTAGCAAATGTAAATGATGCACCAAATGCAAGAAGAAATGCTAAGTGGGAAAAACAGCAATTTGTCAAAAAATCAAAGTATTGGAGTTATGTTTCAGGCGTAAAACCAGGAAAACTTGCAGAACTTTCATGGGCAAATGATGAATGGAATAGACTACAAGAAAAATATAATTAATTTTTTCGCTAATAGATGTTTAGAGTTGAGCTAGTGTCCAAACAGTGAAAAAATGTCTATCGTTTTTATTTTCTAAGATGTATGATATAATATGGAAATACAAAAAATTCTAGTTGCATTTGATGGATCAAAGCATTCAGAAAAGGGATTAGATATTGCAATTAGTCTTGTAAAAGATAGTAAAAAATCAATTGTAGGTTTGTTTGTTAAACCTCACTCAGTAGATTCTGTTAGATATGGAGATGTTTTTTCTGGACATCATGATGAAATTATGAAAAAAACATTTCAAACTTTAAGAGAAAAATGTGAAAAAAATAATGTAAAATTTTCTACTGAAATCAGGACAGGAGATGTAAAAATAGCAATTGAGAAACTAACAAATGATACACATATGAATTTGGATATGGTAATCATGGGTTCTAGAGGAAGAGGTTCTGTTAAAGGGGCTTTGTTAGGAAGTGTTTCAAAATATGTTTTAGATAAAAGTAAAATTCCTGTACTCATAGTAAAATGACTATGGTTTAGTCAATTTTTTAATTTTCATAAATTCAGAACATGAACAGGTATCAACTAGACACTGTCTCAGGTGTGAAATATGTTTTGATTTTAAGTGCCGACATGCTATATTTTGACAAGTATTTTTTTCAATTTCTTTTTTTACAATTGATGCTGCAATTTTGTTTGCTTCTTCTTTTGACATTTTCTTCTTATCAATGTAATAATGAACCACTTGTGACCATAACTTGTCTACCTGAAAGGGTGTAGCATTTCTCCACATGATGGAGAAATATACACATACGTGATAAATAAAAATGATCTATTATTTTTCTAGATATTTGACAATATGAAGCTGAGAGAAGCCACTTACGAAAGATGCTGACTTCTCAGAATGTTTAATCTTAATCATGTTTCATCCTTTTTTTTATCATCATCTGGGATATATCGTGAAATGAACTCATCAATTACTTTGAAGAAAGGACATTTACCTTCGTATATCATGCCATACTATACATGATTATAGAATAAAAGTATGTAAAAAAATCCTCTTTCAAAATTTTAACAAATTATTTATTGAAAAAAAATTGGGTAAAAATTGGATGCGACTTTCACTATTCAAAATTAGCATTTTACTTGTAATAATTGGAGCTTCAGGTACAGGAATCATCTTTTCAGAGTCAGATAAATCATATCAATTCATGACATTAAAACAAACAGAATCTAACAAAATAAGCTTGTATTTTGATATAGAAGATATAGGATATTATAAAATTACAATACCTGAATTTGAGGGACAAGGAGTATTTTATAGAATTGTTGATGACGATTATGATACCATATCAAAGGGAATATCGGAAACAAAAATGTCAATTAGATACTTTGATGTGAAAGAATCAGGCATATATACAATAATCATAACAAGTCTTTCTCAGGAAAGAATGGATTATGAGATTGAAATTGGAAGTACTGATGCCAATAAGATTATGATTCCAGCTGGAATTATGTTTGTAGGAGGATTATTACTATTATTCACATCTTATATGAAGTTAAAAAATTACAGAACAGAACAACCTGATGAAAATATCAAATGAATTGGCATACACTGAATGTAATGTCCAAAGTATAAAGTAAAATTAAATCCAAGCCAAGCAGTCATTAGTAGAAAAGTTACAATTGCAAACGGCAAAAATGTCTTAAGATTAGAGTTTCGACTAGATTTTATTATTAAAAATCCACCTAATGCAGACAATACAATTCCAATTTCAAGCGGTTGATGTGTTAAAGATAACAAACCATCAATTCCAAACATTTCATGAGATATGGAGTCACCAAAACCTGAGATAATTTGCAAAATGGAACCAATTATGACTAGTTGTAATCCTCGTTTTAGAATTCCATGAATAGAATTTTTTATCAATAAATTAATTGAAAATAAAGAGGCAGCTGCAACCATTGCAACTCCAGTATATACTACAATGTGTGGATCTGACCAGAAAAATTCAGGTGAGTTTTGGATATGATTTATGGCATCCCATATCCCTGCTGCAAGAATTACAAGTGGCCCA
>Ga0315326_10002066_pt1 | contig 10698 bp, 8 predicted proteins | sample M180m32315metaG_FD_203457 | JGI IMG/M metagenome (GOLD analysis project Ga0315326, IMG submission 203457) | Ammonia-oxidizing marine archaeal communities from Monterey Bay, California, United States - M1 80m 32315 | ecosystem: Environmental > Aquatic > Marine > Coastal | place: USA: California... | reverse complement strand
TCTCGTTAGCCATCGGGCGCGAAGGCCAAAACGCGCGACTAGCAGCACGTTTAACTGGCTGGCGAATAGACATCAAGAGCGAAACCCAGATTCTCGATGAAGAAAATGCCTATGCAGAAGGTGATTGGGCTGAAGGGGAGTGGGTCACGGATGCCGAGACAGGTGAACAGACATGGGTTCCAGCTGATGGAAGCGAAGCCATGTCTGCTGATGACTGGGCAACCGCCGCCGAGGAAGCTGTTTCCGAAGACAATCTTGACGAAGAGATAGCTACTGAAGAAGGTGCGAGCGAACCAACGCTCGACGAGACACCCGCCGTCGAAGAAAACGTGGATGAGGACCTGCCCGGTGAAGAAACTGGAGAGGAAGAACTCTCCTTAGAGACAACCCAAGACCAAGAAACCGTTGCACAAGACGAAGAACAGCCGAGCAACTGACCACTAGCGGGCGAGATACCCGGTAGCGTGGCTGTTTGGTCTACAGCACCGTTATTTACCGGAACCTCGTCGTTGTCTGCGAAGATGGATGACATAAGGAACTATCACTGCCGCTTATCGGCCTAAACGACAAGTAAGGAACGCGTTTGCCCAAGAATCCCCGGGTATATGAACTCGCAAGAGAGCTAGGTCTGACCAACGATGAGACCCTCGCGCTCTGCGACGCGCTCGGTATCGGCGTAAAAAGCCATTCCTCGAGTGTGCAAATTGCTCAAGCTGACCGGGTTCGACGCAAAGCTGAGCGAGACGGACTAGTACGGAAAGAACAGCCGCCTGAGCCAGAAGAGGATGAGCAGGCGCCAGCGAAGAAGGCACCGGCGAAGAAGAAAGCGCCAGCGAAGAAGAAAGCGCCAGCGAAGAAGGCACCGGCGAAGAAGAAAGCGCCAGCGAAGAAGGCACCGGCGAAGAAGAAAGCGCCAGCGAAGAAGGCACCAGCCGCGCAAGCTCCCACCGAAGTAGAGGCTCCTTCACCCGAGGTGACTGACACCGAGAACACAGACACTGCTCCGACTGCGCCCACATCACCACCGGCCCGCCCTTTGGTCACCTCCAGTGGTCAAGAACCTGCCCGTCGAACGGCGGAAGAACCCTCTGCTCGTTCAGCACCGAAAACTGAGGAACCGCCTGTTGGTCGGACTGAACAAACCAATCGAGACATAGGATCTGCGCCATCGGCACCACCACCCGCTATGCCAGCACCCCCACGTTCTGGAAGTGGAAAGCCCATTCCACCGCCTCCAGGAGCTCCGCCGAAATCGGGATCTGGCAGAGCTATACCCCCACCACCAGGACCTCCACGAGCGCGCCGAGCGGACAACGTTGGTGCTCCTAGTAGCCCGCGGCCCGGGGGCCGTTCGACGGACAGCCCGCGCGGACCGGACCGTTCAAGCGGCTCGGGTGGCCCACGTCGCTCCAGTGGCCCGGGAGGTCCGGGAGGTCCAGGAGGCCCACCGGTCGGTCCCGATGGTCCAGGAGGTCGTCCAGGAGGTCGTCCAGGGGGACCAAGAGGCGGACCTCAGCAGCAAAGACGCGGCCGCAAACAAAAGCGCCGTAGACGTCAGCAAGAAGAGCTGCAGCCACAAGAGTTGGCAACATATACGCCAGTCGACGCCCCAATACCTGAGGGTGAGATCGTTGTTGAGCGAGGTTCAACAGCGCAAGAAGTAGCTGGCAAATTAAACCGCTCAGCTGCGGACATAGTGAGATTCCTGCTGCAACAGGGAGAAATGGTCACGGCAACTCAATCTCTCACCGACGACATGGTCGAGCTATTTGCCGCGGAATTAGGGGCAGAAATTCGGCTCGTTGACCCGGGCGCTGAACAGGAAGAAGAGATTCTCAAGGCTCTAGATATTGACCTTGACGCCCCAGGGACGGCTCCGCGTCCGCCAGTGGTTACCGTCATGGGCCACGTTGACCACGGCAAAACCTTGTTGTTGGATCGTATTCGATCGTCAAATGTTGTTGACGGCGAAGCAGGGGGCATCACTCAACACATCGGCGCATACCAGGTCGATAGGAACGGCCAAGCACTCACCTTCATCGACACACCAGGCCACGCTGCCTTTACGAGTATGCGCGCTCGAGGAGCTCAAGCTACAGATATCGTAATTTTGGTTGTAGCGGCTGACGATGGAGTTATGCCGCAAACCTTGGAAGCTATGGACCATGCGCGAGCGGCTGAGGTCCCGATTGTCGTAGCTATCAACAAGATGGACCGTGAAGGCGCTGACGCCAATCGGGTGTTGGCACAACTAGCGGAAAGAGATCTAATCCCAGAGTCATATGGAGGAGAGGTCATCACGGTCCCCGTGTCAGCGATGACGGAGGAAGGCATTGACGATCTCTTAGATCAGATTGTTCTAGTAGCCGAACTTGAAGAACTCCAAGCGACCCCAGACGGCAGGGCCATAGGGACTGTTCTTGAAGCCAATCTAGATAAAGGAAGAGGACCAGTAGCTACTGTCCTTGTGCAACAAGGCACTCTTTCGGTCGGCGATCCCATGGTTGCTGGCGCGGCGTGGGGTCGAGTTCGAGCAATGGTGGACGATCAGGGTAATGCTGTAGCTGAAGCTGGTCCCTCGTCTCCGGTCGAGGTCTTAGGACTCTCGGAAGTTCCTAGGTCCGGGGACATGTTCACGGTTGCGCCCGACGAAAAGACCGCGAGTCGCGTTGCTGATACTCGCGAACATTGGCAGCGCCAAGCAAACATGGCTACAGCATCATCTTCTGGAGGTGGAGGAGCCAAGCTTGAGGATATTTTCAAGCAAATCCAAGCTGGTGAAGCAACTACATTGAATTTGGTCTTGAAAGCGGATGTTCACGGCTCCCTGGAAGCAGTCACAGAGAGCTTGCGTAAACTTGAGCGCGACGATGTCAAACTCGCATTTGTGAGTAGGGGCGTAGGTGGCGTCAACGAAAATGACATCCAGTTAGCAGTTGCCTCTAATGCAACGATCTTGGGATTCAACGTTCGCCCCGACCGCAAAGCTAGAGAAGCCGCAGAGGCAGAAAATGTCGAAATTAGGCTTTACGAAATCATTTACCAGCTGCTCGAAGATATCGAGAACGCCATGTTGGGAATGCTCGAACCTGAATTTGAGGAGATTGTCACGGGCGAGGCTCAGGTCCGGCAGGTCTTCCGCATCTCAGGTGTCGGGCCAATAGCGGGCTGCTTCGTTGAAAATGGAACGATTAGCGATGGAGCCAAGGTCAGATTCTTGCGAGAAGGGGTCATCATCTGGAAAGGCGAAGTCGCCTCCCTCCGTCACTTCCAAGATCCAGCGAAACAAGTGACAGCTGGGATGGAATGCGGAATAGGACTGTCAGACTTCACTGATCTCAAAGAAGGCGATGTCATCGAAACATACGATGAGCGGGAGATCCCGATCGCCTAGCCGACGGATAGTAGATCGACTCGAGAGGCTCACCGATGAGTAAAAAACGGGGTCGCCAGGGCAGAACCGGACAGAACTATGACCGAACTGATCGGGTTTCGGGACTAGTTCGAGAGATAGTAGCTAGTGAATTAGAGCGCATAGACGATGAGCGGCTCTTCTTACTGTCTGTAACTGGAGTCGACGTCGATCGTGAACTCGCGCACGCGACAGTTTGGTTCCATGTTTCTGAAGATGATGACCTCGAAGATGTAATCGAAGTACTTGAAACCCATAGACAAAGAATCCAACAAGCGTTAGCAAATCAATCCAGAATGCGTCGCACGCCCGCCATTCACTTTCAGCCAGATAGATCAATTCAACAAGCTGGACGGATCGAATCTATTCTGGAGGAACTCCAAATAGATGCTTCAGATAGGCAAACTGAAACTGATTGATGGGACGTAGACCGCCAACCGTTCATGGAATGGTCCTCATTGATAAGCCGGCTGGAATGACGTCCCACGACGTCGTCGCTCAGTTACGTAAGCGGTTTGGAGAACGACGCATTGGTCATGCAGGCACTTTGGACCCTGACGCCACCGGTCTACTCGTTGTTGGGGTAGGGAATGCGACCAGGTTGCTGCGCTTCGCAATGTCTTCGTTCAAGACGTATGAAGTTGAGATAGTTCTGGGGATCGAAACCGACACTCTTGACTCGTCAGGTCAAGTAGTCGCGGAACATCAAATGTTGGTTGAGGCCACCCAAGTCACTGAAGCTGCGAGAGTGCTTACAGGAGAAATTGAACAAATCCCGCCGATGGTGTCAGCTCGCCGCGTTGGAGGTCGAAGGCTGCATGAGCTTGCTCGCGAAGGCAAGGAGGTAGAACGTGAAGCTCGCTCTGTGACCATACGAAAGTTTGACATCCAAGCTACGGCTGATCCGCTGATCTGGAGGGCTGTCATCGACTGCTCTGCTGGCACATACATAAGAACCTTGGGTGCCGATCTTGGAACAGCACTTCAAGGTGGGGCTCACATCCGTAACCTCCGCAGAATCCAAAGTGGGGTCTTCGGAATTCAAGAAAGCGATGCAATTCTTGAAGCGCCGTTGCAACCGGTTGTCGAGTTAGTTCGGGGTTTGGACCGGATGGTGCTGACCGACCAAGAGGTAGCGGTAGTGCAAAACGGTGGCAGATTACGTCAGGAACGAATGGCAGGTGCTGGTCCGTGGGCATTAACTGACTCATCTGAAAATCTGATAGCGGTGCACGAGAAAATTGATGAGCGAGTAGTCGTAGGCGTTGTTTTACCTAACTAAGTGTGGGCCAATGCAGCCGAAGATCTATTGATGATTGTGGGTCGTACTAAGGCGAGCTTGCCGGTAACTTGACCTTGTGGAGATCATTCGCGACCTAGCTTGGTCGCCGACTTTGGAGCAGGGCAGCGTAGTAACCGTCGGAGAATACGATGGTGTTCACCGAGGTCATCGAACCATCATTTCGGAAATGCATCGGCTAGCAGCAGAACGTGGATGTGCTACAGCGGTAGTCACATTTGACCGGCACCCGGCCACAGTCGTGCGGCCCGAATCAGCTCCGCTGCTCCTGTGCGACTTAGATCACAAGTTGGAACTTTTGGCAGAAACCGGAGTCGACTACACCCTCGTCGTTGAATTCACCCCCGAACAGGCTGAGGTTCCCGCTGAAATATTTGCTCGCCAAGTGCTTGTCGATTGTCTTCAGGCTCGAGCAGTTGTCGTTGGGGCGGACTTTCATTTTGGACAAGGGCGTCGGGGTAGTGTCCAAACTCTCGGCGCAGTCGGTGAAGAATTCGGCTACCAAGTAATCGGACTTCCCCTGGTGAAACAACTGACTGGGGAAGGAGAAGTGATTTCTTCTACTTCGATACGAACAGCGCTGTCTGATGGGGACGTGGAGAAAGCCCACAGGCTTTTGGGACGACCGTTTGAAGTTAGAGGTGTTGTAACTCCCGGCGACAGAAGAGGACGCACCATTGGGTTCCCTACCGCGAACATACCGACAACCAGTGATTTGCAGGTTCCTTCCGATGGGGTATATGCAGCCTGGTACATCCGTGACGACGGCGCGCAATATCCAGCGGCAGTCAACATTGGGAAAAGGCCAACGTTTTACGAGGATGCAGACCGGTCGCTGATTGAAGCTCATTTAATTGGGTTTAGAGGCGACTTATACGGAGAGACGGCGAAGGTGCGGTTTGTTCGTCGATTACGGAGTGAAAGAAAATTTGATGGCATTGAGGCACTAAAAGAGCAACTCGTCAAAGATGTGGCAGATGCCGCTAAGTGCCTATCTGAGTGAGCGGAACCCCAACACGTCACGCCTGTATGAAGTGAGAACTTGGCTGTTAGAATGCCAAATGGCGCGTAACCTTCGCGCCGGCCAGCCGCCAGACTTACCACGAAGCGGCCCGAAGTTGTACCCGAGGAAATAAACACATGGCCGAAAAATCCGACACCATGAAGGCGCATCAACAACACGACACCGACACGGGTTCGCCAGAAGTACAAGTAGCGCTTCTCACTGACCGGATAGACGATCTCACTGAACATTTGAAGAACCACCAAAAGGACCACCACAGCAGACGAGGACTACTGAAACTTGTAGGACGCCGTCGCCGACTATTGAACTATCTCGACAACAATGACGTTGAGCGGTACCGAGAGCTAATTGCCAAACTCGGTTTACGTCGCTGAGTGATAAAGCTGGCCTCCGGGCTACTGACGTCACTATCGATCGAAGCTCACAAATAATCCAATTCAGCAGCAATTGGTTGTCGTCGCTCCCTCACTTAAACCGGAGTGGCCGACGTCTACCAACTGAATGCAAATTATGGCGAGAAGGTCTCGCCGAAGGAGTAGAAGAAAACTATGGCTGATGCCATTTCCGTATCGGGCCCGATTTCAGGTACCGACAAAACCCTTTCATTCGAAACCGGCAAATTAGCTGGGCTTTCGAATGGAGCTGTTACAGCAAGAATAGGTTCTACGCAGGTTTTAGTGACTGCGACAGCATCGAGTAAACCTCGTGATGGTGCCGACTTCTTTCCACTGACAGTAGATATTGAAGAACGAATGTATGCAGCGGGGCGAATTCCCGGCTCTTTCTTTCGTCGGGAGGGACGTGCTTCAGATGATGCAATTCTCGCCTGTCGACTGATTGACCGACCGTTACGTCCTAACTTTCCTGCTGAATACCGGCACGAGACACATGTCGTTGGAACCATTCTTGGTGTAGACGGCGAAAACCAATACGACGTAATTGCACTTAACGGTGCATCAGCGGCGCTTTGGGTGAGTGGAATACCGTTCGAGTGTCCTATAGCTGCTGTTCGTATCGCCTACAGCACCGAAGGTTCGTGGATCCCATTCCCGACATATCAAGAAGGCGAAGAGTCGACGTTCGAAATGGTCGTCGCAGGCCGCCAACTTGAAAATGGCGATATTGCCATCATGATGGTCGAAGCTGGAGGAACTGAGCGAGCTTTCGAGTATTACGACGATGGAGCTCCGAAAGTCACAGAGGAAGTCCTTGCTGAGGGTCTCGAAGCTTCAAAGCAGTGGATTGATGATGTCATCGAACTTCAAAAAGCATTACGAAATCAGGTTGGAGACATTGAAGAACTCCAATGGATTAAGAGTGTTGACTACAGCGACGAAATCATAGAGAGGGTTCGTTCTGTAGCGACTCCTCAACTGACTGAAGCAATGGCAATTGGCGACAAAGCAGAACGCGAAGCTCGCCAGGATGAAGTCACTGCTGAAATACGAACTCAACTTGAAGAAGAGTTCTCAGAAACTGCTGATGCAGCAAAACAAATTGGTGCCGCAGTGCGGTCGGTTTCGAAAGAAATCGTACGTAGACGTATCGCAGAAGACGGCTTTCGTATTGATGGTCGAGCTACGAATGAGGTACGTCCGCTGTCAGCTGAGGTCGCTTATGTAGGCGAAACGGCACACGGGTCGGGTTTGTTCCAACGTGGTGAAACACAGGTATTAAATGTCACAACGTTGGGTATGAGTCGAATGGAACAACTCATCGACACACTCAACCCGAATGACCGTAAGAGGTACATGCACCACTACAACTTCCCACCATTTTCGACTGGTGAAGCTGGATTTATGCGTGGCCCCAAGCGCAGAGAGATTGGGCACGGGGCACTAGCCGAAAGAGCCTTGTTGTCAGTGATTCCATCGAAGGACAAGTTTCCTTACACTCTGAGATTGGTCTCAGATGTCTTGTCATCAAATGGCTCGACCTCAATGGGTTCGGTCTGCGCATCCTCGCTTTCATTGATGGATGCCGGAGTGCCGATCCGAAGCCACGTTTCTGGAATTGCCATGGGCTTGGTTTACGCCGAAGGTAAATATGTGACTCTCACTGACATCTTGGGAGCTGAAGATGCTTTTGGAGACATGGACTTCAAAATCGCTGGTACCGAAGATGCGATAACAGCTCTTCAACTCGATACCAAGATTGACGGCATTCCTGCAGAAGTACTTGCTGAAGCCCTCTCGCAAGCGCGAGAAGCCCGGATGCAAATACTCGCGGTTATGAATGAAGCAATTGCAGAACCACGATCCGACGTCGGGGGTAATGCCCCGAAAATCGTCAGCTTCGACATACCAATCGACAAGATCGGTGAAGTTATCGGCCCTAGGGGAAAGGTCATCAACACCATCCAAGAAGAGACAGGTGCAGATATCTCTGTCGATGATGATGGAACTGTTGGTGTCGTAAGTATCGGTTCGCCTGATCGTGACAAAGTAGTGGAGGCTGAACGGCAAATTCGTTTGATCGTGAACCCACCAACCGCTGATGTTGGAGCGGAGTACGACGGCCGCGTTGTCAACATCACGAAATTTGGAGCCTTTGTCAATATCTTGCCAGGCACGGATGGTTTGCTTCATATCAGCAAGCTGGGCGGTGACCGAAGGCTCGACAAGGTCGAAGAAGTGTTAAACGTCGGAGACTCGGTAAAGGTGCTTGTCGATGACATCGACCCGAACGGAAAACTTTCATTGTCGATGGTTGGAGAAGCCGCTGCTCAGTCGGAGGAAGCTCCCTCAGAAACGACTAGCGAATCAGCCGATGATGCTGAGAGTAAACCGGAGTCATCAGCGACGGAAGAGACAACGGCAGAAACATCTTCGACTGATGAAAATGGTTCATCCAGTGCCCGAGAGTATGTCTCGTTTGAGGAACACTTCTCTGAGACAGCGAAAGATCTCTACGGAGATATGGGTCCCGAGCCCAAAGATGATGGCCGAGGTCGTCGACGTCGACGCAGCCGTCGATAACTCATTTGATTGCCTGAAATACGGCATATTTCAAAATAGATAGTTCAACTGTGAGCCCTGTCCTCCACAATGGAGGCAGGGCTCACACTGTTTTGGGTCCTTGAGAAGGGACCGTATCTATGCGTGTAGCAGTTATAGGGTCAGCAGGCCGAATGGGATCGGCAGTTTGCGAAGCAGTCGTTGATGACCAAGAACTGGATCTTGTTGCAGCGATCGACTCATCTTCTCCGGGGCAAAAAGACTCGACTGGTTCAACCACAGTGGTGGCTTCTCTAAATGATGTGAGTTCCTCAGATATAGACGTCTTAGTCGATTTCACTGTGGCGGACGCGGCGAGAGCCAATGTCGAGTGGTGCGCCGCAAATGGGGTGCATGCTGTAGTTGGAACCAGCGGTTTAGGAGAGGAAGATTTTTCTCATTTTCGGACCTTGTTCACTTCCAGTAACTGCCTTATTGCGCCGAATTTCGCTATTGGAGCTGTCCTGTTAATGAGGTTCGCAGAAATGGCTGCACCGTTTTTCCCTACTGCGGAAATTATTGAACTTCATCACGACAAGAAAATTGACGCCCCTTCAGGTACCGCAATGAGAACGCTGGAACGTATGGCTGAAGCTTCGGGCGAGTGGGGACTTGATCCGACTGAACATGAAACCCTTCCAGGCTCAAGGGGGGGAGTCGGAGCGGGAGGAATATCTGTTCATTCAGTTCGGTTACGTGGCCTGGTCGCTCACCAAGAGGTTCTGTTAGGCACAGATGGGGAAACTCTGACTCTGCGTCATGACAGTTTGGATCGGTCATCTTTCATGGGTGGCATAACGCTGGCCTGCAGAGTTATTGACGAACACCCAGGCGTTACCATCGGGCTCGATTCTTATTTAGGAATCTGAACCTTGGCTGCTCGAGTAGTCGTTGTCGGGAGTCTCAATTACGACATCACCGTGTGGGTTCCGAGACGTCCTCAAGGTGACGAAACCCTTCATGGAAGTAGATGTGAAGAAAACGCTGGAGGAAAGGGGGCCAACCAAGCGGTCGCGGCGTCTCGATTGGAAGCTGAAGTGACGATGATCGGATGTGTCGGTTCCGACAGCAGAGGCGACTACCTCATCGCAGAATTAGATGCAGCTGGCGTAGACCGAAACCATGTTTATAGAGGAAGCACAGCAACTGGCACGGCACTCATCACCATCGACCCGGAAGACGTGTCAATAGTTGTCATCGCGGGGGCTAACGCCGAACTTGATTCTGAGAGAGTAGAGCTAGCGGGACCTGAGATTTCGAACGCCGATGTGTTGCTTTTACAAGGCGAAGTGGGTGTAGAAGCTGCAAGAACCGCTGCTTTGCTCGCAGCCACGTCATCTACCAAAGTCATCTTTAACCCAGCGCCGTTCAACGAAGTTGCTGCTGGTGTTCTCCCTCTCGCTGACGTAGTCATAGCGAACCGTCATGAAGGGGAACAGTTGGGAGATGCATCGTTGCCAGTACTGATCACCACTCTAGGAGCCGATGGGTGTGAGGTAAGAGTGGGTGCGGACATAACGAAAATTGAAGCTCCTGACGTAGAAGTAGTTGATCCCACAGGTGCTGGCGATGCGTTTGTGGGCGCCTTTTCGGTAGCTTTCGTTGATACAGAAGACCCTGTAGCTGCTGCTTTAATTGCAGTCCGTGCTGGGGCTGTCGCAGTGACTTCTGTTGGCGCGCAACCCAGCATGCCCACATGGAGCGGTATCGACAATGTCTGAAGGGGTCTAAGACTCGGTCGCTTTGTTCATTTTCCGTCTACTTTGAAGCATCACGAGAAGAACCATTGCGAAGGTAAAGGGCAGCGAGAATCGACTTATAAATCTAACAATCGTTCCGACGGGCCCTTCGAAAACTGAACTCACCCAATAGATAAGCAATAGTCGAGAGAAAGTCCCAGCCAAATTGACGATGACAAAAGGAACGCGTCGCATTCTCGCGATGCCTGCCAACAAACACATTGGGT
>Ga0315326_10002064_pt1 | contig 10700 bp, 7 predicted proteins | sample M180m32315metaG_FD_203457 | JGI IMG/M metagenome (GOLD analysis project Ga0315326, IMG submission 203457) | Ammonia-oxidizing marine archaeal communities from Monterey Bay, California, United States - M1 80m 32315 | ecosystem: Environmental > Aquatic > Marine > Coastal | place: USA: California... | reverse complement strand
GCTGAATCGCCATTGGAAGAGGGCGATAGGCTAAAGTCGGCTCGACTCAATCGCAAAAAACTATAACGAAGCCCTGAGACGGGCGTATCCTAAATCCAAAATAAAATCCAACTAGGTTGGATCGTTTATAAAAGCAGAGTTATCGAGAACAATATGGAAGTAGATGGCAGCTACCTACTGGCTCGCACGCTAAAGGAAGAAGGTGTTGAACATCTCTTCTATTTGATGGGCGGACCTAACTACGAGATCATCAATAATTCCGAAGACTTTGGAATCAAGGTGATAGACTTCCGACACGAACAGGCCGCATCTATGGCTGCCCACGGATACTCCCGGGTCACCGGTAAAGCCGGTGTGACGACTGCCGCTTCCGGCCCCGGCACGTTAAACCTCCTGACAGGTCAGTACACGGCATGGGTTGATGGTGCACCGATGATTACTCTCGGCGGCGCAGGACCTATCGAAGACTTTGGACGCGACGGCTTCCAAGAAGTCGACCAAGTTGGAATTTTCGAACCGATATCTAAAGCTGTGATGCGACCGACTGATCCGGCACGCTACCCCGAGCATATTTCAACTGCTTTCCGCCTCGCCACAACCGGTCGTCCAGGTCCTGTGTACGTCGACTGTAATGAAGACGTTCTTTATGGGAAGGTCGAAGAATCAGACTCAGTTATACCGACGCGGGCATCAGGGCGGACTCGACCTGCCGGTGACCACGGATTAATTAAACAAGCTGTAAAAATGCTTTCTGAAGCAAGCAGTCCGATGGTGTTTGCTGGTGGAGGAGTCTGGTGGTCACAGGCGTACGAAGAGCTTCGATTGCTGGTCGAACGCATGGGAATTCCGTTTTACACGTCGCCAATGTCACGCGGTTTACTACCCGACGATCACGAAATGTCATTTCCAGCCGCACGTTCAGGGGCATTCAGAGGAGCAGACGTAGTTCTCATTGTTGGAAGTCGAATGAATTGGATGATGACGTTTGGACAGCGTATTGCAGCTGAGTCGAAGATCATCCAGATCGATATTCATGGAGCCGAGCTCGGGCACAACCGCTCGGTTGATGTTGGAATCGAAGGCGACGCCAAGGCTGTGCTTCAGCAACTCGTCGACGAAGCTGATCGTATGGGATTCGTATCGAAGGGAAATTCCAAGTGGATCGACAAACTTCGTGAAGCCGATATTTCGCGCCGAGAGCGGGTCGCTCCTCTAGAGAATTCTGACCAACAACCAATTCATCCGCTCCGACTCTGCAAAGAGCTTCGTGAAGTCATGGACCGAGATTCGATTTTGGCTGTAGACGGAAACGAGATTCTTCATTTCGGACGTCAGTCAATGCCAACCTATGTTCCTGGTCACCGTCTAAATTCGGGCCCTTCAGGCTGCATGGGTGTGGGGCTTCCCTATGCACTAGGTGCCAAGATTGCCAAGCCAGACAAGCAGGTCGTTGCTCTTCACGGTGACGGCTCACTGGGAATGAATATTCAAGATTTCGACACAGCAGTACGACACAACCTGCCGATCGTCATCGTCGTGTCGAACAATGAAGGATGGACAGCTCGGGTCGAAGGGATTCGTAAGCCGGGGCGTGAACTTGGATTCACTCGATTCGACAAGGTCGCCGAGGCATTTGGAGGGCATGGCGAGTTGGTCGAAGATCCTAAAGATCTTAAGCCAGCGCTCGAGCGTGCTTTCGCTTCGGGAGTGCCCGCTATCGTAAACGTACGAACCGACCCTACAGCTCGAGCTCTATCACGATTCGTTGGATCGAAAATGGAGTAGACCGTCTGCCTCCGATATTCGCCCAACTAAAACAATATTCGCTCAATTCATTGTCAGAAACTAACCCGTGATACGGAGCCAAAATTAACCGAACGGGGACGTGATCGTATTAAAGATTATTCTGATCTCATAATGCAGGTGAATCTGAAAATCGAAGAACAAGACTGCTGCGTTGTGTCACTAGACTCTCTGCTGAGTCGATATGATTTCGCTACCTTTAGCGAAGTTCAGTACCACACCCACATTAGCCGAAGCCGGTTTTCGGTAAACCTTGACGACTAGTGACTATCGAAACCGAAACTTTGCCTGCAGCGCCGATAGAACTGTTTTATCGAAGTAATTAAGGACCAATAGAAAGCCATGACCTCAGATCGAGACCTCGGATTCACGCCAACCTACAAGCTTAGAGAAATGATCGGTTCTAAGGAGATTTCGCCGGTTGAACTCACAGAATCTCATCTCAAGCGCGCCGACGAACTCGATCCTAAGCTCGGCATCTTCATCACTCGAATCTCTGACATGGCAATGGACGCCGCTAGGATAGCTGAAGCCGCGGTAATGTCCGGTGACGATCTGGGCCCGCTTCACGGTATTCCCGTTCCATATAAGGACACTGAGCCTATGAAGGGCGTCGTATGGACGCACGGTTCGCTCACTTATAAAGACAACATTGCTAAATTTGATTCGATCCCACTGTCACGAGTTAAAGCGGCTGGCGGAATCATTACCGGCAAGACGAACACTCCTGAAAACGGATTCGCTGGCACAACCGAAAATCGACTCGGTCCACCAGCTCGGAATCCGTGGAATATTGACAAAACCCCCGGTGGGTCCTCAGGTGGAGCATCGGCGGCTGTTGCCTCGGGTCTAACGAGCTTTGCACCCGGTGGCGATGGCGGAGGTTCTATAAGAATTCCAGCAGCGTTCTCTGGTGTTTACGGAATAAAAGCGACGCAGGGTAGGGTGGCGCGTGCGGCGAGTCCGACTCGGAACGCTGGTCACAACATCATGAACAACGCCACTTCAGGCCCGCTTACTCGGACGGTGAGGGACGCTGCTGAAACACTTGCTATCTTATCTGGATACGACCCACGGGGGGAGTACGACACAATCACTGACGACGTTCCTGATTATGTTGGTGCTCTAACAAAAGGCGTGAAGGGAATGAAGATCGGTTGGACGCCTGACATGGGTGGTAATCCAGTCGATACAGAAGTCGTACGAGTCGCTGAAAGCGCGGCTAAGACGTTCGAAGAAGCGGGCGCAATCGTCGAAACAGTCGATTTTAATCCGGATGATTACGAAGATGTTTTCTGGACATTCTTCGACTACTTCACGATTAAAGGTCTTGATGCAGCACGTGAAGATTTCGACAATCATCGTGAAGATATGACCAACTATTTCGGTGAGTATATGGATCGGGCTGCGACGCTCTCAGCCGAGCGTATGTGGAATATCTTCAGCAATATCGGTGCCTACCGCAAGTACGTCAACGACTACTTCGGCAAATACGATCTACTGCTTTCACCGTCGTTGGCGGTTCCTGCATTTGATATCGGTGATGAGCCGGATATTATTGGCGGTAAGCAGGTTCCTCACCGGCTATGGGGCTTCACGCCGTTCACCTACCTGTTTAATATGACCGGTAATCCAGGAGCCTCAGCCCCGGCTGGCTTTTCGTCAGATGGACTACCAATCGGTCTACAGATCGTCGGCGATATGAAAGATGAAGTCAGGGTTCTCGCCGCCTCAGCTGCCCTAGAGGAAGCTCGGCCGTGGTCCGACAAAAGACCGTCGGTTAGTTAAAATCTAAATAGCAGGATTTTTAAGAGTTCGAACAATATCGATGTCTCCGCTAATCGTGCGAACTTGAATCGTTAGGCCGGCTGATTTCGATTGGTCGCCTGAACTATCTAGATTGCTTAAGACTCTTCCAGATTTCGAATCCAAGTCGAGCCAAACCTCCGTGTTTGGAACAACTCCAACGGTAACTTTTCCTGAAGAGCTGTTGGCAGTTATCACTCCACTATGAGCGACACCAATTTTTAGATTGCCCGACGCAGACTTTAACTGAACGTCGGATTGCGCCTCGGCTATTGCGATGTCACCGCTGGCGGTTCGGAGTTTTGCCGAACCTTTGACAACTCCGGCTGAAAAGTCACCGGAAGCAGATTTTAGGCGCAGTTGACCACCAACGTCGGCTATCCGCCCATCTGCATTGGCAGTCTGGATTCTCACATCACCAGTTGCGTTTGATATATCGAAATTGCCGGATGTGGAGTTCACTATGGCATTCTGGTACCGACCGGTGCATTTCACAGTGGCAGATGCAACGCCAATGCGTATGTCACTATCGATAGGCGTAAGCACTTCGATCCTGAGCTGAACGCTACTTCTCAGGTAGCTGTTGCCCTTTGGGGGCTCGATCGTGAGTTCGTCCCCGCTGAGTACTACTGATGTCGTCTCTGCGGCTTCACGATCCTGTCGGCTGTTGCCGAACGGGATGACAGATACATTCACGGTGTCACGTTCTTCAGCGACCACGTCTACCGATCCATTAGGGAGAGAAATTTTTATAGAAACTGGGGTATTGCGAGCAAATTCATGCATTAGATGTTCCCTTCAAGTGGATTGAGCACGTTCAAAGCGGATCGACGAAAATCTTATGATGGAGCGAAGCCTCGATAACTTCAGTGAATTACTCAGTGCTGTACTTCCGAATCACGTCCCAAATCTCGGGTTTCATCGAGTTGTATATGAAGAAGCAATAACGGGTTACACCCTGTGATTGCATCTCAAGAAGCAAGCGGTCGAGCTCGTGTGTTGTTAGCCAGTTTGATCCGAAATGCTCGAGACCAACCCATGGCATATAGTGCTTATGCCCACCGCTATTGGCGAGCATCTTTGCCGTCTGATCACGAACCGCCGTGGTGAACCACTCGTCAGTTGCTTCGCCGTTGTAGTCACTGATCGGATACGAGGCGGCCAGTGGATAGTCGAACATCGCTGCAAACAACTCCGAAGCTAAGTCGTGATCGAGATCGTCATTCCAATCCACGAGAGTGTCGACCCAATTCACGATGGTTCCTCGGAATCCGGCAACGCCGCCCGACCACCAATATTGTTTCGGCTGTTGGAAATCGATGTATTGCTGCTTACTATTCGTGTTATGTCCCGTCAACGGATCGGCGAACGGCAATCGTGATGAGTTGCCTACTTGCAAGTCAGGAAGGTACTCTTTCACTCCACGGTATGAACTACTCACGTTCCATTCGACCGCGGCTTGCTTGAACGAATACCACTCGTTGAACTTGGGATGATCCCGCCACCATTCGTGACTCGCTAACGCGCCCCGGGCTTTTGTAATGAACTTCCGAACATAATCTGAATTGAACCCGTGCAGGAATTCTTTGAAGTGTTCGCGTCCGGCCAGAACCTTTTGGAAATCCATTCCGTTGGCAGAAGCGAATGCACGATTTTCTGGAGTATCTATTGGCTCGACCCACAGATCATCACGGTGTCCCGGTTGAATCTCCCATTTGAAGTCCGGACCATCGAGTAACAGACCTGTGACCTGTGGAAAGTGTTTAGCCGTGTCTCTTGCCCGAGCGACAGTCATCGCTGGCATGCTCGGGTCGGTGAAGCTAGCAGTGCGCTTGGATAGATCGAGCTTGCCTGATCCGAACCCACCGTGGAGAAAATAACCTTTGTCGTCCACCGCGTAGATCGTGAAGCCCTTCGCACGGCCCATGTCTAACGCCGCCGATAACTTCTCAGACTGATCCGAAAGATGATCCGGCATCGTAGGCGGTTGCCATGTCAGGCCTTCATAATATTCGGGTGTTGGGTTGAAGGCTGCAGTTGGAACGCACTTCACTCGTTCACCACCCATTACCGCTAGGCCACGTGGATGACTGTCTTCTGGTTGAGGGTATACGTTGCCTTCGTCATCAGGTTCTCGGTCGTCGAGTAGGCAGAGCCACTGCAGCGCGATCTCTTTTACCCCGGCAGCGGCAAGCTCGTCCCAGAACGACTCCTCGAACATAATTTCGTTTGGCGGTCTTAGAGCCATGACCGGTCGCAAGGCCTTTTTATACGTGTTATCGGATGCCATGGACTCGTTCTCCAACTGTTGGTTGTTGTACGCCGAGAATGTACACCTATTACGCAGAAAAGAAACCACTGACATCCAGTCCTCGGATAGTGATCAGGGTAAACGCTGTGATGGCGAACTGGAGGGATTTTCGGAGGTCAATCGGCTTGGAACAACGGCTTACGTATGGTCGGATTCCACTAGACATCACGGCTGCATTCGGTAAATTAGTGACCTATAACCGACCCTTTAAGACAGAGAAGGAATTGCGGTGAACTGCTCTTCGTAGAGCTGCCTATACAAAGAGCAGCATTCCAGAAGCTCTGTGTTAGTGCCTCGGGCTGAGATATTGCCTTGCTCCATAACCAAGATCTGATCAGCTGCAATGACCGTCGACAAACGGTGAGCGATAGCGACAGTTGTGCGACCCTGGCGGAGTCTAGTCAAAGCCTGCTGGATCATCCGTTCGGAAAGCGTATCCAGCGAACTAGTCGCTTCATCAAGCAAAAGAATTCGCGGATTGGCGAGAATTACGCGGGCAATCGCAAGCCGCTGTCGTTCTCCTCCAGATAATCGGTAGCCTCGTTCTCCGACCACAGTCTCAAACCCGTCCGGCAGACCATCGATCAACTCGTAAATTTGGGCAGCCTTCGTCGCATCGATCATCTCCGCCTCATCGGCGTCTGACTTTCCGAAGGCCAGATTCTCCCGAATGGTGGCGTGGAACATGAACGAATCTTGCGATACAACGCCAATCAGCTTCGAGAGGTTAGCCTGTGCGATGTCCTTTACGTTGATTCCATCAATCGACACCGATCCGTTATCGGCATCGTACAGACGGGCAAGTAGGTATCCGACGGACGTTTTACCAGCGCCGCTGGGTCCCACCAGAGCAGTTAGTCCACCGCTGGGTACTGAAAAGTTAATGTCGTTTAGGGTGAACGGAGCCGATTCATCCTTGGGCGATTCGATCTTGTTGTTAATAGCAATCTCAGAGTATTTAAACCCGACATTGCGGTACTCTATTTCACCTTTGGAATTCGCAGGGTCAACTGGAATCGGGTTGGCAGAGTCTTTGATCTTTGGATCGATATCGAGATACTCGAAAATTCGATCGAACAAAGCAATCGAACTTGATATCTGAACACCTCGCATGAATAGCCCAGCCATCGGGAACAACAAGCGCGCCTGAATAGCTGTGAAAGCAACAATGTCGCCCATAGAAATCGAGCTGTCTCCATCGATGATGAAGTAGCCACCGATCAGCCAGATAGTTGCGGGAGTCATTGTGAAGAACGTCTGTATCACCACCGAAAATCGTTGACCTGTCATCGCTTGTCGTAGGCTCAATGTGGTGAGTTCTGAGCTGTTCCGCTTGAACGAATCGTACTGATCGGCTTCGCGTCCGAACGTCTTCGACAGCGTCACGCCCGACACCGAAAGGGTTTCGCCTGTGCGAGATGTCAGATCTGATAGCGACTTTTGCGTCCGACGTGTCAACTCGCGCCGTCGTTTACCAACTTTGAACATAGCGAATGTAAATATTGGAAGAGTGACCAACGCAACTATCGAAAGTTGCCATGAAATCACCAACATAGCGATAACCGCTGAAATTACGATCACCGAGTTCGAAAGCAGCACGCCTAGAGTATCGGTGAGCAGCGTTTGTGTGCTAGCGACATCACTGGAAATGCGGGTCTGAAGATCACCCGTACGGGTCGAGGTGAAGAACGACAATGGTAGTTTCTGTAGGTGACCGTAAACTGCGAGTCGTAGGTCTTCCATAACTATCAGCCCAGTTCGCATATTGAGATAATTGGTGCCGTACGAAATCGCACCAATCGCAGCCGCAACGCCAATCATCCACCCGGTCAGCCAGTACAAGCTGGTGCGATCAGAGTTAGGTATCGTCACGTCGATGATATGGCGAATGAACAACGGTGTGGCGATTCCTAACGTCGCTGAAATAACGATCAGAACCGCAACCGTTACGAGCGCGGTTTGATGCGGGCGATATAGTTTCATCACCCTAATCAGAGTTTTTCGTGCGATCGGCCGTTTGGGAGCATCATCGAATGTCCTACCCATGGACCTGCCGTGTCCACGAAACAAATCGCGCTCCTTAGGTGGAGAAGTGAATCGTCGAATTCAGTCCTATGAACCAACTGACTCCAATTGTGCTGATGATTGCTGAACTTGCAGATAACAAAAAACGGCTAGTTTACGTACTAGCCGTTTCAAATTGCTACTTAATGGTAGCCCCAAGGGGATTTGAACCCCTGTTTCAGCCTTGAGAGGGCCGTGTCCTGGGCCACTAGACGATGGGGCCACGTTGGCTGCCGATCCAGGGATCGAACCTGGGTTACCAGATTCAGAGTCTGGTGTCTTACCGCTAGACGAATCGGCATCTGCGAACAGCATTCAATAGTAGCAAGACGATTCTGTTGTGCCTAATAAATGCGACCCAAATTTCTGCGATTCTCCTGATTTTTATCGAACTTCATGCTATTTAGATTATTGCCAAACTTGAGCGATAGATAATTCAACGAACACAACGCCAACATCTTTGATGCATAAACCGCTAAACTGTCGCCTTCACGTAAAAGAGCAAAATCATCTGGAGGTTTCTAATTGGCTACGATCGCAACGGCTTCTGAACGGGCGAAGGCATCTGGCAAAGATTTTGATTGGAAGGGTGTGTTTCCCGCGAATCCAACCCCTGTTCACGCCGATGGTCGAATTAATGAAGACGCACTTAGAGCGATTTTCGAAGACAATTTGGCTCACGGAGTCGATGGTTTCTGGGTTGCAGGCTCAACGGGCGAAGGTCCGGTGATGAGCGAGCAGCAGCGAGAAACGACCGCACGTATTGCAGGTGAAACGATTTCAGGCAAAGGTCTATCGATCATGCACGTCGGTGCAGTGAGCACCGAAAGCGCAGCAAAAGGCGCCAAAGCAGCAAAAGAATCGGGCAACGACGCAATCTGCTGTGTACCACCTTTCTTCTTCAAGGGTAACGATCAAATGACGATCGATCACTACAAGCGGGTTGCTGATGCCGCCGATGGATTGCCGTTTTTTGTCTACAACCTCCCACAGCTGACTCAGGTTGAATTCACTCCTGAACTCATGGAAAAAGTAATCGAACAAGTTCCTTCGGTGATTGGTCTGAAACACTCGGCCTTCACGTTCGGTAACATCCGAGCATTCGCCGATATGGGACTCAAATGTTTCTCGGGCAACGGAGCCATTCCACTACCAGCGCTTACTATGGGCGCCGTCGGAACGGTCGATGCACCATTGTCGGTTGCACCTTGGCACTATACCGAACTGCATGACGCTTGGGAGCGTGGTGATCTCGTAACAGCCCAACGATTGCAAGACGGTGCTAAGAAAATTGTTGACGTAATTCGAATGTTTGGTGCACCAGCCGGTGTGACGAAGATGATTCTCTCGGAGCGTCTTGGCATCGACTGTGGTCGACCGATTCCGCCAGTTATGAATCTTACCGATGAGCAGCGACCGATCGTGATGGCAGCAGCGAAAGAAGCCGGTTTACTTTCAAATCCATAATAATTCGGTATCAGGAGTATTTGGCTCGCCAGACATGCCTGAAGATTAGCAGGTGCCCGGGGGAATCACGAAGCGGTGAAGTACGTTAGGCCAATTCGTGAATTTGGCGTATCGTGTTGGCCATTTCGACCGCAGCATCTGCGTAGCTGCTGGCGTGACCAATCCGAATGACGGCATCATCAGTGTTGTCCGTTGTCAGCACTCCGAAAATCACCGGCTTGCCTGAATCGTCACCGGCCCGAGAGATACCTTCGGTCGCTGCACGTGCGACGAACTCGTAATGATCAGTGTCTCCACGGATTACCGCCCCTATGCAAATGACCGCGTCGATATCGCCACGCTCTGTAAGTCTTCGGGCTATCAGCGGTAGTTCAAATGCTCCTGGAGTCTGAACAACCACAATGTCGTCTGAAACGACACCGAGTTCGGCGAGTCGGGTTACAACCAAAGCTGACATTTGATCGGTGATGTAATTGTTGAACCGAGCAGTTACTACTGCGATTCCTAACCCTTTTCCGTCAAGGTTTTGTTCGATCATACGAGGTGGCATTAGTTTTTAGCCTTGTCGCTCGAAGTTTTTCCGATCGAATCCGACGGGTCGACTTCAAGATCATGTCCCATCTTGTCTACCTTAGTCTGCATGTAGAAGCGATTCTCGTCGTTGATAGTTGCTTCCAATGGAAGTTGCTCAACCATCTGAAGTCCGAACCCTTCGAGTCCGATGACCTTTTTGGGATTGTTCGTAAGCAACTTAAACCGTCGAACCCCGAGATCATTCAATATCTGCGCACCCACGCCGTATCGACGCAGGTCCATCGGGAAACCGAGTCGCAAGTTTGCTTCGACCGTGTCTAATCCTTGGTCTTGAAGCTCGTAAGCCTTGAGCTTGTTTAAAAGCCCGATACCTCGACCTTCTTGCCTCATGTAAACCAGAACGCCTCGACCCTCGGTTGCAATCAGTTTCAGAGCCATGTTCACTTGGTCGCCGCAGTCACAGCGAGTGCTGCCAAAAACATGACCAGTGAGACATTCCGACTCGACTCGCACGAGAACTGGCTCAGAGTCATCTATCTCTCCCATGTAAATAGCGATGTGTTCGGACGGATCAACAAAGCTCTTGTAAGCGATCGCTTTGAACACGCCGTGCGCAGTTGGAAGCCGGGCTTCCGCACCACGCTCGACGAGCTTCTCGTGGCTCATGCGATATGCGATAACGTCGGCGATAGTAACGATAGGGAAGTCATGCTTA
>Ga0315326_10002057_pt1 | contig 10717 bp, 8 predicted proteins | sample M180m32315metaG_FD_203457 | JGI IMG/M metagenome (GOLD analysis project Ga0315326, IMG submission 203457) | Ammonia-oxidizing marine archaeal communities from Monterey Bay, California, United States - M1 80m 32315 | ecosystem: Environmental > Aquatic > Marine > Coastal | place: USA: California... | reverse complement strand
CGATTGAGAACCACCAGAGCCGGAGCCACCAACGTTGGCCGCCAGATTCGCTAAAGGAATAGTGGTACCACCGGTGTTCCTCCACCAGGTGAACACTTCTTTTTTGAATCCCTCAATTAGTTTCTGGTGCTCTGGAAGCTACGATAAATCGTGCCGTTCGAATCGATCCTTTTCCAGGTTGTAGAGATTCTGGTCGCCACGATATCGGAGGGGTGCATCCGCCAGAATGTGATGAAGTTTCCAAGGTCGCTGAGCAACCTCGCCCTGCACATCGCGTGTGTAATAGACATACTTCCACTTGTCAGTTCGTAGATAAAGTGCATAGACATCGCGCTCCGGGAATTCACCCTCGTGAGTGCCTGCGGTTGGATAGATTGCTCCAAATAATTTTTCTCGTTTCAACGGAGTCTTTTTTTCAAGATGATCCCGCAGGTTCAATCCAGCAGCCGTATCAGGAAACTTCACACCTGCATAATTCAGGAGAGTTGGATAGATATCCAAAGAGCTCATTAGATCCTTACGTTTGACGCCGTCCGGTATATGCTCCGGCCAGGTAAAGAAAGCGGGCGTTGATACTCCTTTTTCGAAAACAGATCCTTTTGCCGGCAGCCCATTTGACCAACCATTGTCTATCAGGAAAACATAGAGGGTGTTTTCGTCCTCCCCTTTTGCCTTCAGCTTGGCTCTGAGTTTTCCGATTTCCTCATCTGTCCAGGCCTCCATAGCCAGGCTCAGGCGCTCTTTCCTGATAAACTCATCGCGGTCCCCGGAACCAATATATTCAGGTATCGGAATAGTCCGAGGGTCGAACAGTTTCAAGAATCTTTCCGGTGGATTGTGCGGCGTGTGTGGCATCAACGGAGCCCACCATATGAACATGGGTTTTTCCCCGGCATATTCATCGACGAAAGAGAATAAATCCTTCTGTTTATCGATACGCACAAAATCCCTAAAGTTTCTCAGCGTCTCTGGAGTCAGACCATGGGTGAATCCCATAGCTTCCGGATCGCTTTCCCAGTATTTCCCTGAGGCGTAGGTAACGTAACCCGCCTGCTTCAGCAAATTGGGTAGAGACTGGTGCGGATCGAGCATCTTCTCGCCTTCAACATCCAGGCTACCCTGGTTGTTCGATTTATGGTAATTAGCGTAGATGCCATTTTGATGCGGTAAACGTCCGGAAAGTAGACTGGCCAAGGAAGGCCGGCAGCGCGTGGCGGTCAGGTGGCAGGTCTCAAAGACTGTCCCGGCGTTCGCCAGCAGGTCAATGTTGGGCGTCCGAACCACCTTATTACCCATAAAGCCCAGGTGCTCGTTATCGTGGTCATCCGAGATGATGAGTACTATATTTGGTTTAAGAGGTGATTGCTCATTAGCTATGACAGTCATCACAAGGCAACACGTTAAGATGCTACACACCCCTATTCTGCTCAATAATGATGTATTCATTGTTTCATTCCCGTATTGAATAAACGTTCACATTAACGAATCGCTTTTTGCTCCATCAGCCATCCGACGAGGTCTACTAGTTCATCAGGGGAGATGGCTAAATCGAGTCCGGCAGGCATGAGAGAGGCTTTCATTTGATGACTGTTTTTAATCTTGGATACATCCAGATCCTTTTGTAACCCTCCCATCATCCTTCGGCTCCGCGTGACTTGATGTGGTCAGGAGGCAAAGGCCCAGGCAGATTGCATAGAGTTTCATCGAATTCCCTCCTGCCCCTTGAGTTCACTGAGATAACGAATCAGGTCGCGCAGATCTGCACGTGACAATCCCGCTGTCAGCCCCGGCGGCATGAGGGTTCCCGCATCCTGGCGATCCGCCACCTGATTCACCGGCACCGTCTGCGTAACCCCGGTGGCGGCGTCGCGAATGATGATACGTTGATTGTTTTCGGTGTCCACATAACCGCTGATGATCGACTCGGCCTTGGTGGTGATGTTGGTTGCGATGTAACCTTCCTTGATTTGGCGCTTCGGCCAAAGAACGGCTTCGATCATCAATTCGATCGGCACACCGGAGCCGACCGCGGTCAGTTCCGGCCCAAGAACGCCACCGGCATCACCCACCTTGTGACAGGCGATACAACTGAGCGTGGCCATGGCGTAGGTCTTCGCTCCCTTCACCGGATCGCCGTGCTGCCTCACCTCCGCGCTCAAGGCTTTCACATAGGCTTCGCTAAATTCCGGAAGCCCGACTGCGTCTTTCTCCGCGGTGGGGCGAAGCACTTTGTCGAGCACGGGATCGAAGCGACCTGCTGAACCGAGAACACCACGAATGCGCACGGCCAGTTCCGATCTGACGGGCTCCGCACTCAAGGCGGTTGCCAGAGTAGCGGAGCCTTTCTTGTGGCGAAGGAAGGGGGTGAGGAGCCCGCGCACCTCGTCCTCGGAGGCCGCTTCCCGAAGCAGTTGGTTCGCTGTCTCCGCTGCCCTGGAAAGATCCAGATCCCCGAGCACCTGCAGTGCGGCTAGCCGAAGCTCCGTCGACGGATCGTCGATGGCCGCCATGATGTCGTCAACGCCCAGCGTTCCCCGCAATCGCCCGTGGGCCTCGACAGCTGCGCAGCGCAGTGCGACGGGTGCCGCCGGATCAAAAACGATCTTCCGGATCCGATCCGCCAGCGCCCCAACCTTCCACACTCCCGCAAGCTGGATCGCGCGCTCCCGGATTTCCAGCTGGTCACTCCCAAGAATTCGTCTCAAGGGAGCCACTAGGTCGCCGGTCGGCACCAGTCCGCGAAGGGTGAAGTCGTCGACGAAGGCGTCGAGCACCGCCGGTTTGTCCTCAGCATGGTCGAGAACCCAGCGCTGATCCTGTGCGGTTCCCGTTTCCACCAGTAGAGCCATGAGTCTGTTGACCGAGGCCGTATCCAGCGCCGGCTTCTCGAGCAGTCTTCGCACCTGGGCGAGCACTTCCTTGCCGCCAAAGGCACGTAACACGAAGGACAGGTTTTCGGGTCGCGCAAAGTGGAGGGTGTTATTCTCCAGCGCGGGAAGCCAGTCCGACGCCAGGGCGTGGACGGTCTGCGTCAGGGCGAATTCGATGAACCGGTCCGTCTTTCGATTGGTCGCTTGGGCGGCGACGACGATGGATTCGGCATCGCGAAGATCGCTGCAAGCCACGACGGCCTCGAGGCGCACCCGGGCACTCTCGTCGTTGACGCTCCGGTCGAGCAGTTCGAGCGGCGCCTCAATCCGATCACTCCAGCGCCCCACCACGCGCGTCGCATAGGCTCGGGCGCGGTAGTCCTTTGCATTGAGCAAACGCTCAAGCAGAGGCCGATTGACGGCTTCGTGGGATTCAAAGACGCCGATCGCTTCATAAAGGCGATGTTCCAGATTCGGGTCGTTTTCGTCGAGCGCTTCGACCCACTCTGTGAGGTCCGGCAGGACTTCCTCAACGGGCATATCGGCCAATTGGCGCTTTGCCTGGTAGCGTTCATATCGCCAGTCCGACTCCAACTGCCGGCACAGTGCTGAAGCGGTCATTTCTGAAAAGTCGGGTGCGTTGGCCAACGGGCTTCCTTTGGCGGTGATGCGCCAGATACGACCGTGCGTCATGTCGCGATCTGGATGCCGGAATGACGCTTGGTAGTGACCGATGATCGGGTTGAACCAGTCGGCGATGTAAATCGCACCGTCGGGGCCGATGCGAATATCGACCGGGCGGAAAGCTCTGTGCGATGACGTCAACAGATTGGGTTGCAGTTTCAGGCGATGGCCCGCCCCGTCCGGCTCCCACTGAAATCGATTGATGTCGCGAGCGAAGTAGCCGGCTATCAACATCTCTCCCTGGATATCGTCGGGCAGGTGGGGTGACTCGGCGAATTCGATGATCATCGATTTGATGAGCGTCTTCCCGATTGACGTTTCGCCTCCGATACGTCCCGACGAAGTTTCCCGACTCACAAGACCCGGGAGGAGATCAAAAACATCAGAACCGTTGCTCTTGCTGAATGGTTCGCCCCAGTTGCCGAAGTTGATGCCCCAAGGATTTGAACCTCCGGTTCGAGGGAAGGGATGAAGCTGCAACCGCCGGGGACGCAATCTCCACGTGCCGTGCTCATCCAAGCGACTGATGCCCCATGGTGTCTCGACTCGGGAAAAGGTGTGCAGCCCCTGACTGAACAATAGTTCTCCGCCGGGACTCCAGGTCAACGAGTTGATATTTTGATGCGTGTCGCCCGTCCCGAAACCAGTCAAAACAACGCGGCGAGTGTCGGCTTCGCCGTCGCCATTGGTGTCCTTTACGTGCAAGAGGTCATTACCCTCGGCTATATAAGCGCCCCCATGTCCAATTGCAAAGCCGGTCGGCATGTTGAGACCGTCGGCGAAGATCGTGGTCTTGTCGGCGCGGCCGTCGCCATCGGTGTCTTCGAGAATGAGCAGCTGGTCATTGGGATAATCGACGGGAACCAATTGTGGATAGGCCAGGGTGCATAACACCCAGAGCCGGCCGGCCGAATCCCAGGACATGCAGACTGGGTTGGCGATTCCGTCGCTTTCGTCCGCGAATAGATTGACCTCGAAACCATCGTCGAGGGTGAAGGAACCCCTTTCGGCTTCGACGGAGTTGTCCGCCTCGGGATTGGAGACAGACATCTGCCGATGTGCCTCCCGATTATTTACCTGAGCAAGAACAGCCCCGCCTGGAATCAGGAGGGCGGCGGTAAACAGGGTTGTCAGATAAAATTTCATCACTTGGATTTTAGTCGTAGCTCAAAGATCTGAGTTTCCGTTTTTTCGATTAGCGGGATGATGGCGTCGATTTCGATTGGGAACCAACGCGGTTTCCCAGATCGGTGATCGTGGCTGCTGGGCTGGGTCTGGCGATTGCCGTAAACAAAGGCCCAGTTGGTCGGCCGCCAATGACGCCGCCAGAGAATATTCTTGTGCTGAATCTGCGCCTGCACCGCCTCCCAGCCAGGCGGCAGCACGGTTGCTGGTTCGCCCAGCAACTCCCTGGCGACCACCTGTGCCCATCGCGCATGCCCCTCCGGGGTGAGTTGGAATCCGTCGAGAGTCAACCCACTCGCATCCAATCTGCTCAGATCGACCGCGATCCAGCCGCGCCTCTTTGCCAAGTCCCGAATGGCCGCCCCGTAGGCTTCAATGGCCTTGTTGTGAATCATGAGATCCGGGAGGTGGGGATTTTCTTTCACATGGGCAAACGGGTGGGGCGTTACCAGCACGATTTTCCCGGTTCGGGGTTGAGCCTCTCTATTCAGCAAGGCCTCATAGGCGCTGACAAACTCCGGGAGCTGGTCAAGCCCCTCCATCGCCTCCATCTGACCGAAGTTTGCCACGACTACAGTCGCTCCAAGACGCTCCAACATTTCCAATTGAGTACCGAAGTTTCGGGGTCGCTGCTGGCGATACACTGTGTCCGCCTGCCAGGACAGATCGCGAAAAGACACGGCCTGATGACCCGCCGCATGGGTGAGGAACCCCTCCAGTTTCCCCGACTCTATTTGCTTCACCAGGTTGCCGCCGCCAAGGAATGCAACGACATCATCTCTTTCCAGGACGAATCCGTTTCCGAAGGGCGGTTCAGGCTCTCGGGTTGTTTGACTGGAATCGTCACCAATAGTCGGCTCGTCGGCGAAAACAGTCATCGCCAGGCAACACTTTAAAATGCCAATGCCACGCATCCCTACTCTGCTTATTAATGATGTATTCATTGTTTCATTCCCTGTATTGAATAAGCTTGTACATTAATGAATCACTTTTGGTCCATCAGCCATCCGACGAGGTCTACTAGTTCATCAGAGGAGATGGCTAAATCGATTCCGGCAGGCATGAGAGAGTCTTTCATTTGATCACGGTATTTAATTTTGGATACATTCAGATCCTTTTGTAACCTTCCCATCATTCTCAGGCTTAGCGTGGTTTCGCTTTTCCCAGATTTATATCCTGTATACTGGGTGCCGTCATCCAGTTCGATGGTGAAGCCTTTAAACCCCAAACTGATAGTCTGACTCGGTTGCAGGATAGCAGAAACCATATCGGCCCGGCTCAATGTGTCGCCGATAGCAGAAAGTTCAGGACCGAAATCAATGCCTTCCCCCTGGATCACGTAACAAGCGGTACACGCGGCTTTCTGAAATACCGATTTTGCCTTTTGCCGAGTTCGGTTTCGCGGCAAGTAATTATTCCAAAGACAACGCGCTCTCATGAAGGTTCCTAGTATGAATTCTGTCTGGCATCTCTGAATTCTCTGAACAAGGAATTCGATTCTTCTGCAGTCATTCCTGATTCAACCCAGCCACCGGGCTGAGGGGTTTGGGTTCGTTTGGTATCGGCCAGCCAGGATTGGAGTTGCTCAAGCATCTTGGCTGTCTGTTCCGGTTCTCGTGTAGCCAGGTCAGTTTTCTCACCGGGATCGCGATCCAGTCGATAGAGTTCGAACTTTTCGTTTTCGTAAGTGCCTTCCGGGGCATCGGGGTGCAAAACCACTAATTTCCAAGGGCCGTCCCGCATAGCTTCCGAACGCGCTCCGTTATTGGAAAGGTATCCCCAATAAAGGGGCCGTTGAGGCAGTGGTTTTTGATCAAAAATTGCTGAAGACAGGTCAACGCCATCCAGTGAACGGTCTTTCGGTTTCTCAATACCGGCTATAGACAAAATGGTAGGCATCACGTCGATGCTTATACCCAGGGCGTCAGTTTGCTCATCCGGCGCAATTTTTCCAGGCCACCAGGCGATTGCCGGCACTCGATGCCCGCCTTCGTAGACCGATCCCTTGTGGTCTCGATAGCGTGGGCTTCCGGTGGCGGTTCCTGGGGCATGGCCATTGTCCGAAAAGAACAGGATAAAGGTGTTTTTATGAAGGCCCAATTCTATTACTTTGTCGTGGATCTGGGCCACGCCTTTATCCATTTCAAGAATCATCTGCTTCATAGCTTCCTCATGGGACGTTATCCGTGTGGCCATGCCGGGTCCGCGCTGAATCGGATCATTCGGTCCCTGCACCGGTGAATGCGGAGATTCATGGGCAACGTAAAGGCAGAACGGTTTGTCTTTGTTTTGATCGATGAACTCCAACGCGTATTTGTTGATCAGATGCGTGGTGTAGCCCTCTTCTTCGGTTTCCTTTTTGCCGTGCCACCAGTCGTGCTCATAGTGGTCTCCCCAGTGGTTGATATAATCGATATTACCGCTGTGGTAGCCTCTGAAATAATCAAAGCCATGGTTTTCCGGATGATACTCGGGAGTTTCCTCCGGGTATCCTAAATGCCATTTGCCGACAATCCCTGTGGAGTAACCCTCAGTCTTGAACAACTCGGCGAAGGTGACTTCGCTTTTGTGAAGGCCTTTCAGGTGTTCGGGGTGGCCGGGGAGAGGATGGATAACGGCCTCCACCCCGACTCGTTGCTGATAACGCCCGGTCAACAATCCCGCCCGCGTAGGTGAGCAGACCGGTCCCGAGGAATGGAAATCTGAAAAGCGCAAACCCTCCCTCGCCAGTTGGTCCATGCCCGGAGTCTGGTAGTGGGGGTTACCATAGGGCGCGATGCTCGGGCCGGCAAAGCCCATATCATCTACCATGATAATGATGATATTGGGCCTGTCCTGAGCTTGCCAAATGGGTCGATCGGCTTTCGGGGAGCACCCCAGGGTTCCGAGTAATGCAAAGGTCAAAAGAACCATGACCATTGAAGTTAAATTACGCCGTTTTAAACGAATGAAAACAATTAGGTTTCGGGGCTCTGCCACAATAGTTTTGGGGTTGGAATGAACGAATGCCTCTTTAGAATAGAAAGCTATTCTAAAATCTTCAATTGGTCACACATTTCTAATGCTTATTAAATTACAAATCGACCAAACGGAGAGTCTAAGGTAGCTTGAAGGGTTGAGTCGAGCTTTGTTCTAATAGGCGGGTCACCGAACTGCACAAACAACTACGAAGCAATGAGTTGTAATTTGGTTTAGATGTATTGGAAGGCAGGGATATGCATTAAGTTGTACTGTTTATGGCAGGAAGTGGTAGGAAAATTTAGCAAGGGGGCGGTAGTACTGCTCCTTATTTGGCTGGTTTCTTCTTAGACACTACGGAGGACCCTTCAATTGACTTTGCTCGATAGAGTTACCTGTGAGAGGCAATTAACACTTTCCGGCTTCTTCGAGTTGGCAGTCGCCATCCTGCCAGGAAATTTTAAGCAACTTTCCAATGAAGAGATACTCGATCAATTTTTCTCGATAAGATTAGTGCTCTGAATGTTTGCTCATGTTTCCAGCTTCTACACTGGGGATCGCACGAGCACAAAAGAATTGGTGCGGAGATCAAAAGGAATTAATCCCATAGGGGGAGTGGAAGTAGGGGAACACCACATTCTCTCCCTAGCCTTAGCTAGTGTCTTCTCATCGTCTTCATAGGTCACTACAGTCCTAGCGTACCTTGTTTCCTTCTTCCTCTCCTCAATGCGGTGAGCTTGTCGCCAGCTCTTATCTTTAGCCGTTGAGACGTATTACAAATCGTGGAACGTAGCTTTCAGTTTACCACTCTCCATACGCTCCCTCACTTCCTCAATGATGTCCGCCTCAAGGCTGTGCAAATTGAGGAACAATTGCTTGTAAAGCCTATCCCAGCCTTCGCCTAGCAACGGCAAGAGCTACTACGCCCGCTCCAAGAAGGGAGGCTGTGGAGCCGGTGTCGGGGACGGACCGCCCAAAACTAGTTGCGTTTTATTTTTTGCATTTCTGGGCCAACCCTTTTGTTGAAGCTCCAGAAATCCTTTACGCTGCAATTGAGAAGGTCTGCGGCTTCTCTCGCAAACGGCCTGTTGAGTTCCTGACCCTCGATGGCAGCCTCGTCGTCTTTGCCTTCCTTTTTCAATGGGGCGATTACCTCCCTGTAAGCCATCATATTGTCCAATTTGAGCTGTTTCAGGGCATCCCGTGCCTCTTTGGTCATTCCGAATTGCTCTTGTGCCTGGTCAACGTAGTAGTCTGACCGTAAAAGATCGAGCTTGGTCGGCTCGCCAGCATAAGCTAGTGCAGAAAAAAACAGGATTATGGTAAGTGCTACAATTCTCATGTCTGGAATTCAAAACCTCCAACCGGATACGAGCAAGACATCTTTAAATCCTAGCTTACGTATAAGTCTGAACAATAACGGAGTCGCTGGAGTGGGCGATTAGTGGTCCCTTCCTCGATAGGGTTGGCCTCTTCAGTTCGCAGATTGACCCGATCTCCGCTTACAGCAGTGCACAGTGGAACCTTGGAGAAGATTTCCAATTTGAGGGAGAGGACGATTTATCTAGTTTCACTCTTTTCAACGATTTGGTGAAGCTTGAGGTGAAGCCAATACCCAGCTTCAGCAAGGCTCCTTCGGTGCATCCGCTCATCATCAAGGACTCTTCCGAATCAAATCGGAACAATTGGATTTCCTATCAACAACAAACGTAACAAGGTACCCCCAATCAATTCCCGAGGTGTGCCTTTATCATAGCACTCTGAACCCTTTCAAAACGAAAGGTAAAAACCGATTGCAAAATAGAAGCTAAAGCAAACCCTTTGAAACGCAAAACCAAGACAACCCGTCACTTCATGGCGGAAAAGTCGGTCGGAACGATTAACTCACTTATCACCCCTCCTTCTATCACCATTCCGCCACCAGCTCGTTCCCTTGAAGCGGCTGCAGCCAACTTCCAGTCTTCATCTTCCCGCTGATTCCCGAAGGCCTCTTCACGCCCTCCCTGACTTTCGTGGGCTACGATATATATTAACGTGCTCGTTCCGCCATCTTGGTCAGCCATCGGGTGGAAATAGGCTATATTCTCAATTCCATGCTTATCAAATAAGCCAATCGTATGATCTCTAAAACGTGCATCAAGATGACGTCGCATGCCATCTTTGCAGATGTAAGTTCGAAGCTCAAAAAGACGTTCTGGAGAAGCTTGGATTTTCTTGAGCGGCATGGAATATTCGGTAGTCTGTATAAAAACAGCCTCTATCTTTTCTATGAGCCTTCCATTTTTCGAAGATGCCTTAGCCGCCGCTTTCCACTCGGGGTCCTCTTGGAAGGATTTCCACATCGACTCCTGATCCAGCCTGCTCGGGAAAGCTATGATATAAATAAGCTTTTCGTCGGGATTATTCTTCGGAACCCAATATCCAACATTCTCAATGCCGTGCTTCGCAAACAAGCCAGTGGTATGATCTCGGAATCGAGCTATCAAGTCGTCCAGTTTACCCTCATTCGCGTAGTAGGTTCGCATTTCGTAAACCCGCGTGTCATGAGCCTTGGTAGTCGCCAAAGGGACGACGGTTGCGAAGAGGAGGAAATGTAAAAATGAGCGTAACTTATTCATGGATCCAACCAAATTTTCTAAAGCGGTCTTTGCGAGCAAAATCACTTCATTCATTCGGAACAGTTTTTCTTTCAAAACTATTTTTGTATGTGAGCCAAGGTTGCGTAAAAGGCTCCCGAAAAGGAAGAAATTTACGCAATAGATGACAAATACAAGCTGAGGCAAACCTGGGTAGTTTGAGCTCAAAAGTCCTTTTACAAAATCCAAAAACAAGCGGTATTTTTTCTCTCACCCATCCGACCTGCTCTTTACGAGAGGGCGTGTATATTTCCGGCGACTTATCGTCCTGCTTGCCGAAAAGATGCTTCAACTTCGATTTGGGAACCAAGGCGAGCGGATCCTCCTTGATCATTTTCTCGTCTTTGGCCCAGGAGTATAGCGTTCTGATCGTCTGGTAGTAGT
>Ga0315326_10002046_pt1 | contig 10741 bp, 6 predicted proteins | sample M180m32315metaG_FD_203457 | JGI IMG/M metagenome (GOLD analysis project Ga0315326, IMG submission 203457) | Ammonia-oxidizing marine archaeal communities from Monterey Bay, California, United States - M1 80m 32315 | ecosystem: Environmental > Aquatic > Marine > Coastal | place: USA: California... | reverse complement strand
CGGTGGCGGGGTCTCGCAAGTGAAGCAGGGAGTGATGAATATGGATACGCCACCCTCTCAAAAAATAGGATGCTCATAGGGCCTCTTGGAATTGGGAAAGAGCATTCCCCTCTCGTTGACACCCCTTAAAAGGGAACGGATAAACGGAGAGGAATGGATGCTCTTTGGGGAAATAATTATGCCTCTTGTGGGGCTCCCAAGAAGGGGGGTATTGCCGCTGCGTGAGGACGGGGGGGGAGAGGTGGAATGAGAGACCAACCCAAACGTATTCCTCGATCTCGCTGCGCTTGTTTTTGAGCTAAGATTGTGAATAGCAGTAATACAAACTAGACCGATACGCACGCAAAGAAGAAGTTTCTAAAATACCGTTCTTTATAGCGTAAAACCGCCGCCGGAACTATAATTCAATCGAAGAGTCAAAGAAGCTTCCTCCCTAACAATCACAAGCTCTTCAGAAAGATCTCCAATGCAAATTCCGTTAGGGCTCGCACTTACGATATGATCGCGAATCACAAAATAAAGCGTTACCTTTTCCCCTGATCGCAAATCGGCGATAGCGTCTCCATCTACAAAAACGCGCTCCAGCCCTATTTGTCCTTCAAGCGACTCTCATACTCAGGCCGCTTTTTCCATTCTTCGAAATACGGTTCATACCCAGGGAGATCAGTCCAGAACATCCTTCTCGGATTAGGATCCGTCAAACGACCTTCAGGGTAATCTTTTCCTTCATCGCTCGCATCTACAGTCTTGCTCCATTTTTCGAATACAGCCACAAGACGCTTCGCTATCTCCGGACGTGAATCGATCACATTCGTGCCTTCTTTCGGGTCTTTTGCCAAATCGTACATCTCGTACTCCCCGCTCCCCAACTTCTGCGTTACCAGTTTGTATTGGTTATCCACCAATGCTCCGGCTTCCATAAAACGAAATGAAAGCGGCTTTTTCCGGCGTTTGGGAATTCGTCCTTCAATCGAATTTTTCAAGCTCTGCCCGTCCTGAGGCTGCAACATAGCCGACTTCGGGAGCCCGGCAATCGCCACAATCGTTGGGAAGATGTCCACAACTCCAGCAGGAGTCTTCGAAATCGCTGCTTCGGAAATAACATTCGGCCACTCAATGATGGCAGGAACCCGTAATCCACCTTCGTACACCGTACCCTTTCGACCGCGCAAGCCATTCACCGATTCAGGAGTAACCTTAAGTCCTCCATTATCGCTGCAAAACCAAACCAGGGTATTCTTCTCGATACCGAGCTCCCTCAAACCCTTTCGCAAATTTCCGATGCTGCGATCCATCGCGACCAGCTCGCCATAGTGATTCCTGTCCGTTTCCTTCAAATGGGTAAACGCTTTCTGATCCGAATCACTCGCAACCATTGGAGAATGCGGAGAGCCATACCAAATCGTAGTGAAAAACGGCTTATCCGCATTCGACTGGCGTTCCATAAACTCAAGTGCCTCATCGACGATAATAACCGACGAATCACCATTGAACTCTTCGAACGAACCATTTCGACTAAGCGTAGGATTCATGTCGAAAAAGTTGGTCACCGACAACCAATAGTCATACCCGTATCGACCTGGATGATACTTATCATCGCCAAGAATCGGCACCCCCGGCCCGCGCAACCCATTCAAATGCCATTTCCCAAAATGCCCGGTCGCGTAACCTGCTTGCTGCATCGCTCGAGGCATTGGTCGCTCCTGCAATCGAAGAGCATTGCCATGCTGATAAACGCCAGTCCGATCATTCGCTCGCCCCGTCAAGAAGCTCGCCCGAGTCGGCGAACATACAGGAGCCCCAGCATAAAACCGATCGAAGCGCATTCCATTAGCGGCCATCTCATCGAGATTCGGCGTTTTAAGAAGGGGGTGATCGTAATACCCCACTTGCCCCCAACCCTGATCGTCCGACATGACAAGAACGATATTCGGACGAGTATTCTCAGCTGCATTACAAATTTGAAATGCTACAGCGATAGTAAGGATGAAAAGAAATCGAGATAGGGATAACATGCTGAGATTCTTTACTAATTTAAACTAAACGAAGACGAAACCCCTATTAGTAAAAGACCTCACAGTCTAGGCCCTTCTCGAAGAAATTTCCGTAAATCCCCAACAGATTGAACCCTCGCTTACCAAAACCAGCGTAAACAAGGCCCAAAACCTTCTAAAGGTAGCGACGATATCCAAAATCCCGAAAAAACTCCCCTACTCCGAAATAAAGGAGCAAACGTACTGGCAAATCGCTCCTTCGACAACAATCGTAAAACCCGAATTGGCCGACACCTCGAAAAAACTCCCCGAAGCGACATCAAATTCACCTTCGGAGCCATCAATGGTCACCTTACAGGCTCCATCTATAATATCCATCCTTTCGGCCGCTTTCGTTCCGAAGTGATAGCTACCTGGGTAGATCAAACCAAAGGTCTTTCTAGATCCATCTTCCAACACGATTCCGTGCGAGACGACGTTTCCATCGAAATAAACATTAGCCCTAGCTGCTGCGGTCACATTCGAAAATTCCATGGCCGTTAATTCGTATTCGAAATCCCCAATGGCAAGCGATTTCGACAAGCCACATTCGACACTCTAACGTCTACTACCAATTGAGCAAACACCGTAAGTATTCGTCGTCGCTCCTTGACAGCCGATAGGATGCCTCCGCTACGCCAAAGTAAATCAGGCATCCCCGGGTAAGCCCCAAGGTATGTTAAAGGTAGCTACCGCCAAGGAGCGATGACACTCGCCTAAATACTGATCTCAACCGCAGCCGATACCTTACGGGCTTTCGCTCGCGCTGTCTCGATATCCTCTGCCCGTGCAAGTGCCACGCCCATGCGGCGTTTGCCTGCTACTTTAGGCTTACCAAAAAGGCGTAACTGCGTATCCGGTTCACGCAAAGCATTCTCGAGATTTCCAAAAGCGACGTTTTCGGAATGCCCTTCGACCAAGATTACGGCCGATGCACTCGGTCCCAGTTGGCGAATAACCGGAATAGGCAACCCTAAGATCGCACGGGCATGCAAAGCGAATTGCGGCAGGTCTTGCGACGCCATCGTAACCATCCCCGTGTCATGAGGACGTGGAGACACTTCGCTAAAATAAACCAGATCGCCCTTAACGAAAAGTTCCACCCCAAAAATTCCCAAACCACCCAAACTACTGGTCACCGATTCGGCAATATGCTGCGCATTCTTCAGCGCCGTTTCACTCATGGGATGCGGCTGCCAAGATTCACGGTAATCGCCGTCGACTTGAATATGCCCGATCGGATCGCAAAAGCTCGTTCCATCCACGTGACGAACCGTTAGTAATGTAATCTCGTAATCGAAATCGACGAAACCTTCGATGATGACCTTGCCCTTGCCGGCCCGACCTCCGTCTTGAGCGTAATTCCAAGACGTCTCAATATCTGTTTCTGACTTGACCACGCTCTGACCCTTGCCCGAAGAACTCATGATCGGCTTAATAACGCACGGCATACCAATCTCTCGAATGGCAGCGCTATAATCTTCGAAAGTACCTGCAAATTTGAAAGGCGATGTGAGCAGCCCAAGCTCCTCAGCAGCCAGTCGGCGAATCCCCTCGCGGTTCATTGTCAATTGAGTAGCCCGGGCTGTCGGGATAATCGTAGCTACACCTTCCTTCTCGAGTTCGGCGAGCGTATCAGTTGCGATCGCTTCAACTTCCGGAATAACAATGTCCGGCTTTTCTGATTCGATTATCGCTCGAAGAGCCGCTCCATCGAGCATCGAAACAACATGGGACCGATCCGCCACTTGCATCGCCGGAGCATCGGGATACGCATCGAGAGCAATAACCTCGACTCCGTACCGTTGCAATTCGATCGCAACCTCCTTGCCCAGTTCGCCAGAGCCACAGAGCAGCGCCTTCTTTGCAGTCGATGTGAATGGTGTCCCGATAGTCGTCATTGTAAGAATTGAAATCAGGCAACGCCCGAGAATCAACCCAAACTTCGCCGCATCGCCAATTTTTGCTCACAAGTATCCAACGTTTTTCTCATTGTCCCCGACCCGATCCAGACTAACCTTGTCACTCAACCTATGAAACATCCCCACACTTTCCCTGCTCGCCTGACCGCCTCAAGGCTGCTACCTGCAATCGCAATCGCCATGCTCGGCCTCCATAGCCTAGGCCAAGCAGCCTCCGTCGATGGCAGCCGCCCTAACATCGTGTTCATGCTGGCCGACGATATGGGCTGGAACGAAGTAGGCTTCAACGGCGGCAACCCCGAGTTGACTCCAAACATGGACCGCCTGAGAGCCGATGGACTCAAACTCACTCAATTCTATTCCCACGCGGTTTGCGCCCCAACCCGGGCAGCTTTCTTGACGGGCCGCTTCGCTTTCCGCACTTGGAGCGATTGGCGCTCAGAAGATTTCGGAAAGCCTAGCTACCTGGAAAAACTAGACCTTACCTTGCCAATTAATGAACGCGGAGAGGAAACACGCCGCATTCATGCTCTCGATACAAACGAACGCACTATCGCCGAAGCACTAAGAGACGTCGGCTATCGCACTTCCCTAGTGGGCAAATGGCATTGCGGTGAATGGTTGCCGGAGCATCTCCCGATGGGTCAAGGCTTCGCAACGCAATACGGACATTATGCATGGGGCATCGACTACAACAACTACACGATTCCACACAACGCCCCCGCTCGCTACGCGGTCTACGACTGGCATCGAAACCAAGAACCAATCTTCGAGCAAGGCTACACAACCGATCTTATCGCCAATGAAACCGTACGCCTCATCGCTGACCATGACAAAGACAAGAAACGGTCAAAACAGCCGTTCTTCATTTACGTCCCATTTAACGCAGTCCACGGACCGCTCGAAGCAATCCCTCGCTACACCAACAAATACGAAAAACGTTACGCCGCTCTCAAATGCCTAGACGATGGGGTCGGTCGCATTGTCGGCGCAGTCGATCAATACGGATACACGAACGACACGCTCGTCATTTTCGCCAACGACAACGGCGGCCTACGCGAAGAAATGAATGCGCCCTATCGCGGAACTAAGAACACGAATTACGAAGGTGGCGTACGCGTTCCCTGCGTCATGCGCTGGCCAGGCAAACTCGAAGCCAACAGCTCCAATGATGGCCTCATGCACATTGTCGACTTCTACAACACGTTCATTACGCTCGCCGGCGGAAGCATGAAACAAAAACGAAAAGTAGACGGTATCGATATGACCGACACCATTTTTTCTGGCAAATCAAGCAAGCGTGACGAAATCATTTTCGAAGTATCCGGCAGCGTTCGTTTTCCTGCTATCCGAAAGGGTGACTACAAACTAGTCGGTGAAGAACTCTACAACATCGTTACCGATCCTAGCGAAAAGGAAAACATCGCCGCAGCGCATCCCCAAATTGTCGAACGCCTCTCGAAACGCGTAGCCCAAGCTGGGGACGAACGTCCACCCATGCCAGATATGACCCTACTTATGGATCCCCCACTCCCTTGGGTTTATGGGCAAAACGAAAATGTAAACGCACCCGAATGGATCAAAGAAGCAGTCGGGAAAGTCCGAGCAACTCAGCCCAAGGAATGGGCTCCTGGAACCACGCCTTGGCCTCAAGCTCCCAAGGACGGCATTATCATCTACACCGGCGACGGACGCTAAAGCAATAGTAGCACAGGCATTTTTCCTGTGAAGAAACAGGCTGGAAGCCTGTACTACTTTTCATCTTCCAACGTTGGATCATTCCAAAATCCTGTCTTGCCACTGCAATCCCTTCGGATTGCAATCTTTGGCAATGACATGGCTCACCCCTTTTCCATATCGTTGCGCTAAGGCTCTCGCCCTCCTAGCCAGCTTTTCCACAATTTTCATTTCCTTCGCCGAGGACGAAGCGAAAGAACCCGACTCAAAAAAGGAGGAAACTCCAGCTTGGGACATCGAAAATCCACCTGGCCCCACGCACGATCAGGCAATCGACGTTACCGAGGGCACCTGGATCAGCCTAGACGTTAGTCCCGACGGCAAAGAAATCGTTTTCGACCTTCTTGGCGATCTCTACCGAATGCCAATCAGCGGAGCAGATGGCTCCAATGGCATCCATCCCGAAAGGCTTACCAAAGGAATGGCTTGGGATATGCAACCACGCTACAGTCCTGACGGCAAAACCATAGCATTCACCAGCGACCGAACGGGCAAAAGTAAATTGGCTGGAGACAATATTTGGCTAATCAAACCGGAAGACGACTCATTATCTCAAATAACCGATGAATCGTACCAGTTGCTCAATGGACCCGCCTGGTCACCAGACGGCAACTACATCGTAGCTCGCAAGCACTTCACAAGTCGTCGCTCTCTCGGAGCTGGCGAGATGTGGCTCTACCACAAAAGCGGTGTCGATTCCAATGCTCAAGGCGGCGTACAGCTGACTAAAAAGCCAACCGAACAGAAGGACGTAAACGAACCGATTTTTTCCCCAGACGGCAAATACCTCTATTACTCGCAAGATGTCAGCCCAGGCAGTGAATTCGAATACAGCAAAGATCCCCACAAGCAAATCTATGCGATCAAGCGAATAGAACTAGCGACCGATGAAACCGAATCCTACATCACTGGTCCCGGAGGAGCCTGCCGTCCAACTCCTTCTCCGGACGGTAAAATAATTGCATTCGTCCGACGCGTAGACGGAAAAACAGGCCTACACCTTTTCGATACTGAAACGGGAGCTATCCGATTGCTAAACGATCAGCTTGAACGCGACATGCAGGAGACTTGGGCGATCCATGGAGTCTACCCTTCCTTCGAATGGACTCCAGACGGTGAATACATCGTCATCTGGGCACGCGGAAAAATCCGCAAAATAAGTGTAACTGACGGCAGCGATACCATCATTCCATTTCACATCCAAGACGAGCGCCGCGTATCCGAAGCCCTTCGAAATCCGGTCGCAGTGGCTCCAGAAGAATTTGACGTGCGAATGCTTCGCTGGACACAAGTCACACCCGACGGCAGTCAAGTCCTATTTCAAGCCCTGGGACATCTCTACGTTCGCAATTTGCCAAACGGCGAGGCAAAACGACTCACCGATCAAACCGAACATTTCGAAATGTTTCCCAACTTGTCCAGAGATGGCCGATACGTCGTCTACACTACTTGGAACGACGAAGAACTTGGTAGCGTACGAGTGGCTTCTCTCGAACGAGAGACTAACCAGGAAGATTGGATCGTCACTCAAGACCCGGGCCACTATACGCAACCTGTTTTCTCGCCGGATGGGCAAACTATTCTCTTTAGTCGCGTAGGCGGTGGACTCATCCGTTCATCACTCTGGTCGCGTGAACAAGGCATTTATCGAATTCCAGCACGTGGTGGCGAAGCCAAACGTATCCTCAAAAAAGGTAACGACCCGCAATTCGGAGCCATCAATGACCGCTTCTTCTATCAACAAGCAAAGCGTGAAAAAGATGCGGACAATCGAGTCTTTGTTTCCGTAGACATGGATGGCAAAGAACCACAAACTCACTACACAAGCAAATGGGCGACTGATTACCAAATTTCTCCCGATGGCAAGTGGCTCGCTTTCGTCGAACGCTTCAACGTATACGTCGCTCCCTTCGTTGCGACTAGTCGATCCATACTCGTTGGTCCCAAAGGAAAAACGCTACCTATCGCCCAAGTCAGCGAAGAGGCGGGCATTTCCATCCGTTTTTCAGGCGATAGCCAACGCCTTCATTGGTCGCTCGGCCCCAATCTCTTCACAAGAGAACTCGCAAGCGCCTACGCATTCCTAAACAATGGTGCGAAAGTCACTCCGGAAGAGTCGATTATCGAACAAGCTATTGGCTTCAAAGCCGCACATGCAAAGCCAGACACGACCATTGCTTTAGTCGGTGCCAAGATTGTCACCATGGGCGAAGACGGAACCATTGAAGATGGGACCATCGTCATTGAAGGAAATCGAATCACTCGAATTGGGAAGCGATCGAAAATAAAGGTTCCCAAGAAAGCGAAAATCGTCGATGTATTCAATCAAGTCATCCTTCCTGGTTTTGTGGATACGCATGCACACGGCTCCCAAGCCACCCATGGCATTATTCCTCAAAACAACTGGGTCGACAAAGCTCGATTATCTTTCGGGGTAACGACAATCCACAACCCCTCAAGCGATACCGAAACCATTTTCGCATCGAGCGAGCTGGGCAAAATTGGTCTCCTCACCGCTCCGCGCATATTTTCCACAGGAACCATTCTTTACGGAGCAACTGGTTCATACAAAGCCGAGGTTAAATCCCTAAAAGACGCCCAATTCCACCTGGGTCGTATGAAATCAGTCGGAGCTATCAGTGTTAAAAGCTACAATCAGCCGCGACGCGATCAGCGTCAGCAAATAATAGCCGCCGCACGTGAAAAAGAAATGATGGTGGTACCCGAAGGCGGTTCGACTTTCATGCACAACTTAACCATGATCGTAGATGGCCACACAGGCATCGAGCACACCATGCCGGTTCAGTACATCTATGACGATGTCCTCGATCTCTGGCGCGGAACGGGAGTTGGTTACACCCCCACGCTCTCCGTCGCTTACGGCGGCCTCTGGGGCGAGAACTACTGGTACGCCCACGACGACCTTTGGACACATTCTCGACTCAATGCATTCATACCACCTCACATTCTCCAGCCAAGATCGCGTCGTCCAATTAAAGCCCATGAGGATGACTACAATCACATGGACGTCGCCACCATCGCCAAAGCCAGCTTCGACCAAGGCGGCCTCGTCCAAGCCGGTGGCCATGGCCAGCTAAATGGAATCTGCACCCATTGGGAAATCTGGAGTTTCGTACAAGGCGGCATGACACCAGAAGAAGCCCTCACCTGCGGCACGTTATACGGAGCGAAGTATCTTGGCCTCGATGGCGAAATCGGCTCATTGGAAAAAGGAAAACTCGCCGACCTCATTGTCATCGAAAAAGGATTCGACCCGACAAAGAACATTCGTCACAGCGAACGTATCCAATACACCATGGCAAACGGAAAGCTATTCAACGCAGCCACCATGACCGAATACGGAACCCAAGAGCCAGCACAGCCCAATTTCTTCTGGCAAAACGGAAACCAAGGAATTGGCATTCCAATTCCCCAAGCCGAAAACTGCGTCGCTTGTCCCGCTGGACATGCTCACCTGTGGTAGGGCCGGAACGAGTGCCAGCCCTACGATTGACTAGGACTTAGAGACTGTTAAATAAGCCAGTGTAGGCAGCATAACAATCTTCGACTTATTTATCAGTCTCCTAGATCCAAATAAATTTTCAATACATGACTTCAGAAGATCTTCACCATTCGCTTTGCAAGATTGACGGAAAGCCGTATCCTGCATATAAGAACATACGAGGAAGCTATAAATTCAATAAGTTCACCTTGTCAATCGAGCGCGTACAAGGCGACCCCTTCGCCTCCCCATCTCGACTTTCTATTCGCATCGATCATCGAAGCTCCTTGATCGATTCCAGCTTATTCTCCAACGCATCCCGTCGCACAGGATCGGAAACCTATCTAGCTCGCTCCTTTTCTGCAGCCTGTCGACACGGGCAAACGTCACTCGGATCCGGAAAATCCGGACGCCTCGAGATCGATACTCCAGTTCAAGAAATCCTAAAGCGAACCTGCGTCGAAATCGGCAAAACCGAAACAATCGTCCGCTTCTCAGTCGGTCTCCCGGCGAATGGACGGCGAATCCTCGGGAAAGCCGCAATTGGACTACTAACCGAAACGCTCCCAGAAATAGTGTCACAGGCTCTCGTACTATCGAAAAATGATAAAACCGACATCAATTCATTCGCCGATACCAATGAAGATGCTGATCACCTACGCTCGCAGTTAGAGGATCATCGTCTAGTCGCGTTTATTGCGGACGGAGCTATCCTACCCCGAGCATCAGGTATCGACCAGCATCCGCTTTCCAATGCGGTTCCATTCGAATCGCCGGCGTCCCAACGCGTTCGTCTAATTGTTCCTCACGCGGGAGAGATTTCTGGAATGGGAATATCCGATGGAATCACCCTCATCGTCGGTGGAGGTTATCACGGCAAATCCACCCTGCTCAATGCCATCGAACGCGGCGTCTACAATCATATCCCAGGCGATGGGCGCGAACAAGTCGTAGCTCGAAAGGACGCTACTAAAGTTCGAGCTGAAGATGCTCGCTCAGTCGCTTCAGTCGACCTCTCTCCATTCATTAACAATTTGCCCGGAGATAAAGATACTCAAAACTTCACCACAGAGAACGCCTCGGGTTCAACTTCACAGGCCGCTAGCATTATCGAAACCCTAGAAACCGGCTCGCACGCCCTGCTGATCGACGAAGATATTTCCGCCACCAATTTTCTAATACGCGATGCTCGCATGCAACAGCTCATCGCTCCAGAAAAAGAGCCCATCACCCCTTTTGTCCAACGCGTCCGCTCGCTCTACGATCAATACCGAGTCTCCACAATCCTAGTACTAGGAGGCTCTGGCGACTACTTCGAACCGGCCCATCGCGTCATCGCCTTAGACAACTATCTACCCAAGGACCTAACTCCCCAGGCAAAAGCCCTCTGCGGAGACGATTTCTCAATTTCACCATCAACCGAAGAAACGACGCCATTTAATATTGGAATAGCCAAACGATTCGCTGATTCCTCATCAATAAATCCCTACAAACACGCTGTTCCCTACAGAGGATCGAGGCATGGTGGGCATCGCCAACAACGCCCA
>Ga0315326_10002041_pt1 | contig 10750 bp, 8 predicted proteins | sample M180m32315metaG_FD_203457 | JGI IMG/M metagenome (GOLD analysis project Ga0315326, IMG submission 203457) | Ammonia-oxidizing marine archaeal communities from Monterey Bay, California, United States - M1 80m 32315 | ecosystem: Environmental > Aquatic > Marine > Coastal | place: USA: California... | reverse complement strand
GACGCAAGTGCATCAAAGGAATCGAATCGAGTTCCGTAGGTACGATTGAAATCCGAAATTCGATCCCTGTATATAGTTTGCATGGTCCGCACATAAGCCTGCTTTCCAGGGGCCTCGGGTCCAAAATTGCGGAGACGTCGCGGCCAACCGATACGCGATTCGCGACGAGCGCCCCCGATAACATCCGGGCGTTCGCGGCAATCCTCTTCGGTCAACAACGGACAGTCGGTCATAGTATAGCCAATGAGAAACGGATCGTCCTTCACCGGCGTCGCAACTTCATTCGCCATTCGATCGCATCGAGCGACAAACTCCGGCGCAAAAACATCTAAAAAATTCTCATCAGGGACGGCCGTCCTCCAATGCGGAATATCCACAATCTTGATCGGCTGCATATAAGGAACGGTCGGCTTCGGGCGATTGACAATAGTCAGGGAATTGTGAACGCCGACAGTGTTGAACCCATAATCTCGACAAGTCTGAAGAAACCAAGCACGTAGGGCGGGCGAGAACTTCGAATTGTTATTGAGGTCATCGACGGCGAGGCGCTTTTGCCAAGCATCACGATTATATGGCTGCCTAAACAAATCTGGGTAAAGGTGGTTGATTCCGAAACTCAAAAACGCATGGCCATCTGGAGTAACCAGCCACCACCGCGAATCCTTCTCCACTCGAAAGAAACCAGTAGCCTCAAACTTCCGATCCTTCCAGCCACCAAACCGGTCGAGCTCACCAGGGCCTACCCCTCGTAGTCGCGAAGCTATGCCCCCGCCTAAAGCCCCTCCCAAAAGCGTTTTAATTGAGTCACGACGATTTATTAAGGTGCTTTGCATCAGGGATAAAAAGGGTTGCTTGTAACTTCAGGGTAAGCCGAGATTAATAAGAACAGTCTGTCCATTTGCGTAGAACGTCTAACCCAAAGATTACTACTCGTTCTCTGCCTTCATCCTTAAACGTTTCATCGTTCCAAATACCTTCCGATCAATCCGGCAGCTCAGTCGCTAAAATATTGCGTATGTCGATGCTCATTGCGCGCTTGGGATGCACTTGAATTCCGATCGGCCCTTCAGGGATGATCGTCTCGGACTCGTAGGTCATGATCTCCTTGTCGTTGAGCCATGTGGTGTAGCTCGAGCCGACGACCTCGACTTTAAGCGTGTTCCAATCCGTCATATCCAACACATCCTTCGCGGTCTCTACTTGAATCGGATAACCTTTAATAGCCGGTATGTAAGGCAAAGCAGTCATGTCTCGCTTCAGGCTTCCTGATTCGCCGATTTGTATTTGCTCTTTGGAGTCGCGCAAAAAGATACCAGAATCGATACGGCCTTCCCCGAACCTGAAATCCATCTGAAAGATAAAATTCCGATAGGATTTTTCCGTTACGATAATGTCGCCCTTCTGATCCGGATCGTTCTTCGCATGCAAGATTCCATCCGAAACCAACCAGCATGCTTCAAGCTCCGTTTTCCACCCGCTCAAATCCTTTCCATTGAAAATCGGAGCAAGCTCCGGTCCGCTCGAGCAGGCGGTTAGGAATAGAGCTAAAAGAGATAGGGAAACAATCGATTTCATAACGATAAAAGGGTAAGCGAAATCTTCGAAGGGCATTTATCGCAACAAAACCCAATTCCTTCGAGAACAAATTCTAAAATCACACCCTTGGAGGACCGAAAGTCCCTCATCGAAAAATCTATTTCTCGCGCAGCGAGAAGCTATTGGCCGAACTTGCGAGTACACAAGGTCACGCTCAGCGAGACTGTTGTTAAAAACAACCTCAACCCAAAGCAGTTAAGCCCCAACCGAATGGCTGGCCTAGCTCTTCGAGCTGAACTCGACGTAGCTACGTCGCAAGGCGACGTGGTCATCAACCAAATCCAATTTTGGTCAACGCTTCGCTGGTTGTTCCTTCCGCCTTCGCTGCGCTACGTCGAGACAGGTCGAAACACATAGGTGTCCCTGCGGGACAATAAGTTCATCCTCTAGGTTTCATTTAGGCCATCAAGGCCTCGAGGCGTTTGCCATATTCCACGTAACTGCGGTAACATTCGTCCCAATTGACGGTTTCGCCTGGTTTCGCATGGAAAACCGTTGCCACGTGCGGCTCAATCGCGATCCACCCATCGTATCCATTACCCATTGCATCTGTGAGGATTTCCTTTACGCGAGCTAATCCATCGCCCGGCATCGTGTATTCCGGTTCCACGTCGTCGCTGATCGGATTCTGACAATCCTTTACGTGAATATGAATCACATGGTCTCGCACCGCTTGCCAAAATTCGAAAGCATCTTGCCACGGAAACGATCCATCGGTCTGCGGCCTTGAACGGTCGTGCTGAAAGATAGGGTTGCCCGTATCGAATACCAACTTCAAACCCGGTACTTCATCGACGAGACGCAATGAATGCTCAGCCGAAAAGCCACCCCAATTCATACAATTTTCGTGAATCGCCGTAAGCCCCGCATCGGCGAAACGTTTGACGATTTCGCGAAGCCGTCTGAAACGCTCCGCTTCTTTTTGGTCTTCCCCCCATGGGTTCTGAGCGTAGGACATAATTCGCACCATCTTCGTGCCCAAACGCTGCATACGCGGTATGCAGCGTTCGACTTCCGCCAAAGTAATTGCAAAATCCGAATCGATCGTTTTCCCCCAATTCGCGATAAGCGCTCCCACTTCCGGAATCATCACACCCGCTTCGTCCAATTGATCCGCCGCTCGATTAAAATCCTCCTCCGACATCTCATGAATATTGTAGTCGCCGATCATACGAGCGGAGATGGCCGTCCAGCCAAGTTCTTTGGTCGCTTTAATCTGCGTTGCTAAATCGCGTGAAGCCTCGTCGGCAAATCCTGTTAGTTTCATAATATCGTTCGGTATCGGGGTAAGCGTGTAAATAATGGCTCTGTCGCAAATTCTCAATCGGATCAAGACAAAGGTTGATCGCCATAACCAACAAACGAGCATAAGAAGTCTTACGCGAAGGCGCAAAGACGCCAAGGAGAGCGACTTCGCTAGACCTTACCGGCTTCGCGTGAGAGAATTCTTTCCTATCGCCTTACCCAGCGTAAAGAATTGAACTCTTCAGCCCAGCGAACATCGTCGATGGCTATGATCTTCAAATCACTCGTTTTCTCCGGTTTTCTGGTCGTTTCGCTAATAGCCCCCCTCCAAGCTCAGTACCGTCCCAACATTGTTTGGCTCATGGCTGAGGACATTGGCCAGGACCTTGCCTGCTACGGCATGAAAGGGCTCCAAACCCCCACTCTCGACCGACTCGCAACGGAAGGACGCAAGTATAATAACGCGATCTGCGCCAATCCCATTTGCTCCCCCAACCGCTCCGCCATGATGGTTGGCGTCAATCCGACCATTATCAACGCTCACATGCACCGAAGCAACCGCGACCTTGCCTTGCCCGCGCCCTACAAACCGATCACGTCCTACCTGCGCGATGCTGGGTACACCACCCTTATCGGGCACGACTTGGTTTTTGAGAAAGGCCGCAAAATCGATTGCAATTTCAAAACCACCACCACCGGGACCTACGACGGAGAAAATTCATTCGGACTCTTCGATGCCGCTCGCTCCTGGAAGAAAAGCGATGGCCCCTTCTTCGCTCAGATTCAGCTCAAAGCCACCCATCGCGGCGATTGGTGGAACGGCATACGCAAGGCTTCGGACGACCCCGTATCGGTTGACGAAATAGAACTGCCTCCCTACATCGCCGACACACCTCAAACGCGACTAGACTGGGCCACCTACCTCGACACCGTCGAGTTCGCGGATAACGAAGTCGCTCAACTTATCGAAGACCTAAGAGCCAAAGAACTACTCGACAATACGCTCATCATCTTCATCGGCGACAACGGTCGCTGCAATCTACGCGGCAAAGGTTACCTTCATGAACCCGGCGTCCGCGTTCCCATGATTCTCTGGGGACCCGATCGCCTCGTAAAACCGGCTGAAATCAACGACATGGTAAGCGTTCTCGATATTTCCGCTACAATCCTCCATCTCGCAGGCGTCGAGCTACCAGACTACATGGACGCCCGCCCTTTGATTGGGACCGATACGCCAATGTCCCGCGAGTATGTCTATTCCGCCCGCGATGCCTGGGATGAGATCAACGAATGCATGCGCTCGGTCTCGACTCCACGATTCTCGTACATCCGCAACTATATGCCCGATTTGCCATACGACCAAGGCCAGGCCTACTTGGATTTCCATCGCCCTGCCCTCCACGAAATGCGACGCCTAAAAGCCGAAGGAACGCTAAAAGGCAACGCCGCCCTATTCCTCGCGAAAACCAAAGACGCCGAAGAACTCTACGACCTGGACAACGACCCGCACCAACTTGTGAATTTGGCAGGAAATCCCGAATACACTGAAATTCTTGCCAAAATGCGCGAAAATCTAGACGAGTGGCAAGCAAGCCATGACGACCTCGGACTAAAAGACTATCGCACCCGCAGCACCGAAATAAGCTCAGCTGCCAATATCAAAAAATGGCTTAAAGCCAATCATCCCGAAAAATGGCAACGCCTTCTAGACGGCGAAATCGGTGATAGCTACAAGGCCTGGGGAAAGCTATCTAAGCAGTAAGACAATATGATCGCCACATTTCTGGTAAACACAATAGTAGTCGCCTTGTCCGTATTTATCAACTACGAGGCTCTATACCGCATATTTTCGACCCATGCCTCGAATAAGGATCAGGCATCGCATGCGAATCGTATTTAGATTCTTCGGTGCCCTTATCGCACATGCCACTGAAGTCTGGGTTTTCGCTATCGCTTAGTTCTACATGCATCATAGCGAAGGATGGGTGAAGCTTCAGGGCAATTCCACTGGTAGCCTAATGGACTGCGTCTGTTTTTCGTTCCCAACCTTCTCGACCGTCGGCTTCAGCGACATCGAACCTGTAGGTGATATACGCTACCTGACAGGTATCGAGTCATTAACGGGCTTGGTACTAATCACTGGGACCGCCTCTTTCCTTCACCTCAAAATGTGACGATTCTGGAATGATCGTGCATCCTAAATAAAAGCACTATCCGTAAGGCCGGAGTCTACTCCGTGACGTGTTGTATAATTTCGGTCTCCATTTATGACATAGAGCAAGATCCAACCTTACACTCAACGAATCAAATTCCAAAACCGAATATTCTGGAACTTTGGCTCCTCCCGAGCTTGAGTATGGCTACACAATCCAAGCTATCGATGATCACAGCAGAAGAAGCTCTCAACCGACTCCAAGCTGGCAATAAACGATTTGCCTCCGGTAACCCTAACATTGAATCATTGGACTTCGAAAAACGCAGAGCTGCTCTTATCGAAGGCCAAGCCCCCTTCGCCGTTATTCTCGGCTGCTCTGATTCGCGCGTTCCTGCCGAAATCGTTTTCGATCAAGGTCTAGGCGACCTATTCGTCATTAGGGTAGCTGGCAACATCGTCGCTCCTTCTCAAATCGGGAGTATAGAATTCGCCGTAGAAAGCTTCGGAACTCCTCTGGTTGTCGTACTCGGACACTCCAATTGCGGAGCGGTCTCAGCCACGCTCGATTCCATGGATCGGCCGCGCGACAAACAATCGTCTCATTTATATTCAATCGTCGACCGCGTTCGCCCTTCCTTGGAACCGCTTCTGGCAACTAATCTTCGAAACGATCGAGAAGCTCTGCTTACACAGGCAGTTCGAGCCAACATCAGCGCATCCGCGAACCATATTCGTAAACGTTCTCCGATCCTCGAACAGCTCCATCAAAACGGCAAACTGCTCGTCGTCGGCGCCAAGTATTCACTCGAAACCGGTGTCGTCGATTTTTTCGACGGCATGCCCAGCTGATCTAGGGGCACCTTATTCGTAGGTCTTCTGGACGCCACGATCTTTCGGATCAGGAGCTGTGAATACGAGCCCTTTGGGACGAGCCGTCGCGTCGACGATTCGCTTTCCCAACTGCTTCTTCAATTTTGCGAGGTCTTTTCGGTATTCCGGATTTTTCGCCAAGTTCACCATTTCCTCGGGATCGTTTCGCTGATCGTATAGCTCGTAATTATCCGGAGCACCTTCCTTCCACATTGTCACTCGAAAATCTCTCGTTCGCAGCGTGTATCCGGTTACTAATTGCGTAAACGAATTCAAACGCGGCGCCTTAGAAATATTTTGAAGAACCGGTTTAAGACTCACTCCCTTCACATATTCGGGAGGTTTAGGCAAACCCGCCAGGTCGCTCAGCGTACGATAGAAATCGATCATTTCAGCAAAGGACTGAGTTCGTTTTCCGCTTTCCTTCATTCCCGGAGCTGAAAGAATCAACGGAACGCGGTCCGCATTCTCGAAAAGCGTGTTCTTCTGAAAATGCCCATGCTCGCCCATGTGGTAACCATGGTCAGAGCTAAACAACACAATCGTATTGTCGCGCAAGCCAAGTTCATCAAGCGAATCGAGCACACGCCCGATCTGGGCATCCACGAACGAAATGGTCGAATAGTACGCGTGTATCGCCTTACGAGCGGTTTCTTCGGGCAGATTAATTTGATTCTTAAAAGCCGTCACCGTTTTCCCAGCAGATTTCGGAAGCGTATTCAGGTATCCCTCTGGGATGGCAGGCACCGCAATATCGCTCGGATCATAAAGATCGAAATACTTCTTTGGAGCCACATAAGGTGTGTGTGGCTTGTAAAAGCCTACTGCCAAGAAAAACGAAGTATCGGCATCTGCGTATTGCTTCAACAATCCGATTGATTCCGACGCAACTTTTCCATCGGTTTGCTCTTCGTCGTTACCGTCTGCCGCCAGCCAACTTAAGCTCGCTCCAAACGATCCCGGCCTAATCGAAAAGATTTTGCTTTCCTCGTCCTTATCTCGTCCACGAGGATTGATTTTCGTATCCCACGAAGCCGGATCGTCGTGTCCATCGGTACCGACGCCTTTCGGATTATCGTAATGATAGATTTTTCCCACGCGGGCCGCAGTGTAACCATTGCGCATGAAATGTTGCGACAGCGTCACCGCATTCGGAACGTAATTCCGAAAAAGCCGGCGTAAGACTGTCACCCCATTTTGTTCGGGATACAATCCGGTCATAAAACTCGCTCGAGACGGTCCGCAAACCGGATAGTTGCAATACGCGTTTTCGAACAGCACGCCTTGACTGGCCAGACGATCTATATTGGGAGTCTTCACCAACGGGTGCCCATAGCTTCCCAGATCGCAATTCAAATCGTCCGTCATAATGAACAGGACGTTCGGTTTTTCGCTGGCAAAGGCAAAAACGATCAGGACAATTTTCAATAAAAGGGCGGTTTTCAATAGATTCATCACTGATCGAGCGGTTCTTTAAGACTAGAGGACGTTTGGTGGAAATCGAGCATCCCCCGGGGCAATCGTTCGTCGAACTTCGCCGAGTCAAGAGCCCCAAGGTATTCAAAAGGTAGCGGCGACAAGCTGCGAGGGATTTACCCGGGGGATAAAAGATAGGGAGAACCGGCTGGGTCCTCCCGACCAAAGTCACCAACAATCAACATTACAAAACCGTGCCAAGAATTCTTCTTGTCAACTTAATCCACCGATAGGCACCATAACTCAGCCTCTTTCAACTCGACGATAGTCGGTTAACCCCAGGGTTTTGCCAACACAATCCTTTATGAGGAGGCTCGATACAGTGATGCGGAGTATCAGGCAAGTGCGCTGGCATCCAATTAACCCCGCCGTCATCGCTATGAAAAATGCTTGTTCGCCCGCCAATTGGATTAAGCGTCATATTATGCCCCTCAGCAATAATCCGCTTCCCATTCCGAATAAATATCGGAGGGTACATCATAATCAGATTACGATCCGTAATTACAAATGCGGCCGGAACGACCTTCCAATGATCCCCCTTCCATCTAAGCAAATAGGGTTCGGAACCATCGATCACCGCCATCCAATCTCCGCTAATCGGATCCCGTTTAAAGCTCGGAGGAATATAAGTAGCGAATAAATCCTTCCGACGTTCAGGTCGAACGAGCGACAATTCCTCGCTTTTCCAAGTCATTCCTTCGTCTCTAGAAACGAGACTCACCAAGCCCATATGTTTACGATATGTCCCTGTAAACCCATTACTATGAATTGAACCACCGCCTGCCCACTACATTGAGCGAAATGCATTTGCTGGCGGCACTGCAACGGTTGTCGGTTCAAATGGGAGTTCCGCAGCTCCGCCAAGGTGCGACAAACAAACCCAACCGGCAATGCAAACCACCTGCAAGTGAACGCTACCCGAGAGGGGTCTCATATTTCACTGCTCGTACCGAGCTACTGGCTTCTATATTTCGGAACGTCGACGCCCATCAACTCCGATAGCTTGGGTCGAATCGCTTCCGCCCACACCTCGTAACCTGCTTCGTTCGGATGCAATCCATCGGGCATGATTTCCTGCGGCAAGCGACCTTTCTTGTCGCGGAACGTACTGCCGATATCCAGGAAGTTAATCCATTTTCCATCATCCAGTTTTTCGATTAAACGATTCGCCATCACTACATTGGCGCCAGCCCAAGGATCCGAGCTGACTCGCGGAAAAATTGCCAAAAGCAAAATCTTGGTTTTCGGCAGTCTGGTTCGCAATCCACCGCAAACCGCCTCCACGCCTTCCGCTATCTCCTGAAACGTATTCGCTCGCCAATTATTCGTACCGATCATGATCACCGCTACTTTTGGAGAAATACCATCCAACTCCCCATCGTTGAACCGCCACAAAACATGTTCCGTCCTGTCTCCGCCAAAACCCATATTTACCGCATTGAATGGCTCATAGACCTGCTTCCAAATTTTGGTTCCCGCTCCCGTCGTATCCCAACCGTGAGTGATCGAATCGCCTACGAAGATGAGATCGACTTGGTCCTTGCTCTTAGTCGCCTTAATCGCCTCATGGCGTCCCACCCAGGTCTCACCACCTTTATTGTTCCAAACGTGATCAGGACGAGGAATCGGCTTCAAAGCCGAATTATCGGCGTACGTAACGCCCGCCAAAATAGAGGAGAACAAAATCGAGAGTAGAAGAGGTAAGCACATAACCATCGACCCTGACTTCAGGATCAGAAAAGTGAAGCACGAAACGGATATCGACGAGCATCCCTAAAATTAAGATCTCGAACCCAATAAGATGAATCGAGGCCTCCGTACTCGATAGGCAACCGACACCTTATTCAATTTGACAAGATACGCGGCTGCCCCACTACGTGATGGCTCCGCCAACTTGATGAAAGAGTCCAGGAGATTATCAAGTTACCGACGCAGAAGGCATCATGTAGCGAAGCGTATTCTGTCCGAACCGCTCGCTCACCGTCCCCTTAATCTCCCAATTCCTTCATTTTGAATCGCTCGAGAACTGCGGGCTCGTGTTCCCGCTTCATAATCGTTTCGATCGTCGCCACGACTTCCGGGTACTGCTTCGCAACATCGTTTTGTTCGCGGGGATCGGTTTTCAGATTGTACAACTCCAAGGTCATGTTGCCCTTGAATATCTTCTTCCTGAGCGCTTTCCAGTCACCCATACGAACCGCCTGCTGACCTTCATATGAAGGAAATTCCCAATACAAAAAACCGTGAGGCTTTTGTTCCTTGCCGAGCAAAGTCGGAAGAAAACTCAATCCATCGATATTCCTAGGGGTCTTCGCACCCGAAACCGAACAAAGCGTCGGCAGCACATCCCAGAATGCCGATACATGCTGCGTCGTCCGTCCTTTCTCAATCTTGCCTTTCCAACTCGCAATCATCGGAACGCGGATACCGCCTTCCGTAGAAAATCCTTTCGCCCAGCCATACTCGCTTTTAAAAGGCTCCGCGCTAGCGAAGTATGCCGAGTCGCTCCCGCCGTTGTAAGTCGGTCCATTATCGCTGGAAAACATAATCAAGGTATTGTCGTAAAGCCCAAGCACTTTGAGTTCCTTGACGATATCCCCGACTTGCTCATCGAGATAGGAAACCATCGCTGCATAAGCAGCCCGAGGCGTGCGATGCGGGAAATACCCCTTATCACCCAAATATGGCTCTTCTGGACCGAATTTCTCTTGATAATGCTCTACCCATTTTTTTGGAGCCTGCAATGGCACGTGCGAAAGCGGCGAAGCGAAATAGAGAAAGAACGGCTCATTTTTATTGCTCCGAACAAACTCCAATGCCTCATTCAGCATCAACTCCGGTGCAAATTCACTTAACTCGAATTTCGCATAACTGGCAGGATCATTCGGATCAGCTCCTTCTGGAATCTTCGTTCCCGGAACTACCAACTCGTTATCCAACCAATGTTTCTCCTCGTTTCGCCACAGATGCTTCGGGAAAAGCGTATGGGCCTGACGCTGACAATTATAGCCATAAAAGAAATCGAACCCCTTTTTAGTGGGAATGCTGTCGGTTAACGGCGCACCTAGGCCCCATTTACCAACGAGTGCCGTTTTGTATCCGACCGATTGCAGTACGGACCCAATCGTCGTGGTTCCTTGGGGAAGCGGACGCTGACCCTCCAAATTCGGATCATCGACAGCTGCCGCGAAATTCCACGTATCGCCACGCTCCTTCCATTCGTCATTGCCCCGAATATAGGCATGCCCGGGATGCTTTCCCGTTAGCAACATACAACGCGACGGCGCGCATACCGGCGAACCCGAATAATGCTGAGTAAAACGAAGTCCACCTGCCGCCAAGGCATCGATATTAGGCGTCTCGATTTTCTCCTGACCATAACACCCGAGCTCTCCATAACCCAAGTCA
>Ga0315326_10002032_pt1 | contig 10782 bp, 12 predicted proteins | sample M180m32315metaG_FD_203457 | JGI IMG/M metagenome (GOLD analysis project Ga0315326, IMG submission 203457) | Ammonia-oxidizing marine archaeal communities from Monterey Bay, California, United States - M1 80m 32315 | ecosystem: Environmental > Aquatic > Marine > Coastal | place: USA: California... | reverse complement strand
CTGAATTTTGATATGTGTGTGGCATTATAAAGATAAACAGATGTCCTGAGAATTGGATTATATAATTGAGTAATTAATATTTTTTATTGGTAAATGTCCTTGTAATTGGTTCTGGTGGAAGGGAGCATGCATTATCATGGAAATTATCTCAAAGTAGTAAAGTTGAAACTGTTTACACCGCTCCTGGTAATGGTGGTACTGAAAATAATGTTCCTATAGATGTTAATGATTTAGATGGATTAGCAGAATTTGCACAAAAAAATAATTGTTTTACTGTAGTTGGTCCTGAGGATCCTTTAGCTGCTGGAATTGTTGATAAATTTAATGCATTAAATCTCAAAGTATTTGGTCCTTCTCAAGCAGCTGCTCAACTTGAATCTAGTAAAATTTGGGCAAAGAATTTCATGAAAAGAAATAATATTCCTACAGCAAGATTTGAAATTTTTGATGATCCTCAAAAAGCAGAAGAATACGTCAGGTCTATTGATTATAATGTTGTAGTAAAAGCTGATGGCTTAGCTGCTGGAAAAGGTGTGATAGTTTGTAATAGTGTTGATGATGCTCTTTCTGCTATACAGACTATTTTGGTGAAAAAAACATTTGGTAATGCTGGAAATAAAATAATTATTGAAGAAAGAATTGATGGAATTGAGGCCTCATATATCGCATTATCTGATGGGGATGTGGCACTTCCAATGGCATCTAGTCAGGATCATAAGCGAATTTTTAATGATGATAAAGGCCCGAATACGGGTGGAATGGGTGCTTATTCTCCAACTCCAATTGTAACTGATATTTTGGCAAAAAAAATTCAGGAGGAAGTTATTGAAAAAACCATCCATGCAATGAAAAATGAAGGAATTCAGTTTAAAGGATTTTTGTATGCTGGAATAATGATTAAAAATGGCAAGCCGTATGTTTTGGAGTATAACGTCCGTATGGGTGATCCTGAATGTCAACCAATTACGATGAGAATGAATTTTGATTTGTATGATTATTTTGTTGCAAGTGTTGATGGCACATTATCTTCAATGCCTTCACTTTCATGGAAAGATCAATTTGCAGTATGTGTTGTTTTGGCATCTGATGGATACCCTGACTCATATTCGATAAATGATGAAATTACTGGATTTGATTCTATTTCAAATGATACTAATGTTTTTCATGCTGGAACCAAAAAATTGGATGGAAAAATTCTTTCTAATGGGGGTCGTGTCTTGGGAGTTACCTCTTTAGGTAATTCTTTGGAATCTGCAATAAGCACTGCTTATTCTGCAATTGAAAAAATCAATTGGTCTAACAAATATTGTAGAACTGATATTGGAAAAAAAGGTCTTTCTTATTTTTGAGTTTGAAACATTCTATCTTCTGTAATAATCCAGTCCATGTTTATGTCGTGTTCTGATTTTGGAATATTTTTTATGATTTGTTTTTCTAGTACTAAGGAAATTGTGGTGGTGTTTTTTCCTTCTAAAAATTTGTCATAATATCCATGACCATATCCTAATCTAACTCCTGTAGGTGAAATCCCTACAGTTGGAACAACTATGATGTCTAATTCATTTTCTATTTTACAATCTTCTTTAGGTTCCATAATGTCAAAATTTCCAATTTCTAGGCTCCCAAAATCTTCAATTTTTCTAAATTCCATATTTTTTCCTATCACTTTTGGTAAAAATACTTCCTTACCATTACTGATTAATTCTTGAATTATATCTTGAGTTAAAATTTCACTACCTATTGGATAATACAGTCCAATTTTTTGAGCATCTTTGAATGCATATACTTTGTTTATTCTTTTTTGCATTTTTTTACTTGCAATTTTTAATAAATCAAAAGATGTGTTGTCTCTTCTTTCTAGAAGCAACTCTCTTAATGATTTTTTATTATTGTCTTCCAATTTGAATTCCAAGTGATGTGGCAGTGATTGTATTTTTTAATAACATTGCAACTGTCATTGGACCCACTCCTCCTGGAACTGGACTTACAAAAGATGCTTTTTCAATGATTTTTTCATAATCGCAATCCCCTACTAATTTATCATTAAATCTTGATATTGCAACATCAATAACAATTGCTTCATCTTTTATCATTTCTGGAGTGAGGACAAATTTTGCTCTGTCTCCTACTGCTGTAATTATAATGTCTGCTGATTGACAGAATTTCCCAATATCTTTTGTTCTTGAGTGACATGTTATCACCGTTGCATTTTTTTCTAATAATAAATGATAAAGTGGTTTTCCTACAAGATTACTTCTGTTTATCAATACCACGTTTTTACCTTCCAGATCTATCTTGTGATAATCAAACATTTCCATAACTCCTGATGGGGTACATGCCACAAGAGCTGCTTTTTTCATTGCTAATAATCCTGCATTATGTGGAGTAAGTCCGTCTACATCTTTTATTGGTGAAATACGTGATGTGGTTGCAAATTCATTCAAATGTTTTGGTAGTGGTAATTGAACTAAAATTCCATGTACTGATGTGTCTGCATTTAATTCATCTATGATTTTGCTTAGTTCTTGTTGAGTTATACTTTCATCAAGTTTATGATCTTTAGTAGAAATTCCTACTTCTTCACATGCTTTGTGTTTATTTCTGACATATGTCGCAGAGGCTGTATTATTTCCAATCAAAACTGTAGCTAAACATGGGCTGATTCCCTCTGCTTTCAATTCGTCTGTTGCTTTTTTGACTCTATCTTTTACTGTTTGAGCAATAACTTTCCCATCAATCTTAATTCCAGTCATGTTGATTTCATGATTTATTGATATTTAATTCTTGGAATTATTGTCAAGAACTTGAGAAAGGAAATTAAATGGGCTGTTTTTTATTACGAGTATGTTTGTAATGATGGCTGATATACAACTCAAAGAAGGTTCAGAAAACGATTTCCAAACTCTGTTTTCTGAATCCAATAAAATTTTGTCCACTTTTCCTGGATTTGTTTCTAGAAGATGTTTAAACTCAAATGATGGTACTTATCGAATAATTGTTGAGCATGAAACTAAGGAAACTTTTATGAGCATGATTCAAAGTCCAGAACATCAGGAATTTCATCCAAAATTACATTCTTTTATGAGTGTGGAACCTGTGAAAAAAATGTTTACTGTATTTGCTGAATAAATTGAAACTTGAATTCAATTTACAAGATAATTTAGAAAAGATCAAAACAAGTAATTCATATTTTCACACTTTTATCAACAAGGATAGCCTTGCTGCTGGCCTTTTGGTATTAAAACCAGGGGAGGAAGATACACAAGAGCCTCACGAAAGTGACGAAGTGTATTTTATAATTTCTGGAAATGGATATCTAAAAATTAAAAATAAAAATTATAAAGTTTCAAAAGACAAGTTATTTTTTGTTCCAAAGGGTGTTTCTCATTATTTTCATGCTAACACAAAGGAACTCAAAGTTTTGTATTTTTTTGGTGGTTCTGATTCTTAAGAAATACGTGTTTTTCTTCCTAAAACCTTGATTTTTTTTCTAGCAATTAGATTAACTGCTTCAGGATAAATTCTATGTTCTTCTTTTAAAATTTTTTTGGAGAGTGATTTTTCTGTATCTCTTTCTTTGATTTCTACAACTGCTTGAATTATTACTGGACCTGTATCCATTCCTGCATCTACAAAATGTACTGAACATCCAGAATACTTTGCACCATAATCTAATGCTTGTTTTTGTGAATTTAATCCTGGGAATGCAGGTAATAATGCTGGATGAATGTTGATTATTCTGTTTCTGTATTTTTTTACAAATGCTGGGCTAATTATTCTCATAAATCCGGCAAGACACACAAGTCCATTTTTTGGTGTAACTCCATAATCCGAAAGTGTACTCATAATTTTTTTGTCATATTCTGTTCTATTACCTTTGAATTTTTTACTTTCAATAACCTCAATACTGATTCCCATTTTTTTTGCAATCCTCAAACCTTTTGCATCTGATTTATTTGAAATTACCACTGCTGGATTAATTGGGATTTTTTTTATTTTGATTGATTTTAAAATGGACTCCATATTGCTTCCACGTCCTGAGATTAGAATTCCGAGATTTAGCAACTAGTCAATAATGAATCAAACCTGCAATTTATATCAAATCCAATATTTTTTGTTTTTATTGCCTAGTAAAGTCAGGATGACCAAAAATGGAATCCTATGTGAGACTGAAACTGGGGATGTTTATTTGGATCCAAAAAAAACTAATTTGGATGCAATTAATTTTGTTTCTCATGCCCATTCTGACCATTTACCTTCAAAAAATGGTGGTACAATTTTGTCTTCAATTGAAACAAATGAAATTTCTGAAATTCGTGGATTTAAAATGGAAAATCACGTTGAATCCATTGATGGTTTTTCATTAATTGATAGCGGGCATGTGTTAGGATCTAAAGGATTATTGTTTAATGATATTTTCTATACTGGTGATATTTGCACTCGTGATAGAGGATTTTTAAAAGCTGCAAAAATTCCTTTATGTAAAACATTAATCACTGAATGTACTTTTGGTTTACCTGAATTCACGTTTCCTAAAATTGACGAAATTAAAAATCAGGTCAATCAATTAATTGCTGATCTTTATTCAAAAGGCATCCCTGTAATTTTAATGGGTTATCAGCTTGGAAAATCTCAAACTTTAACTCAATTATTTGGTCATTGGGATCCTCTTTACCTTCATGATTCAATTAAAGAAATGAACCTCCTTCATCAAAAATTTGGTGTATCTCTTAAAGATTCAATTGGACATTCTGAAGCACAAGAGAAAGGATTATTGGATAAAAAACCTTGGGTGATGATTACTCCTGTGTTATCTGCAAAAAATAAGTTTCTTCAAGAAATGAAATCCAAATATGGTGCAGTAACAATTGGTTTTAGCGGGTGGGCACAATCTAAAAAATTCTCTTTTGGAAGACGTGCTGATTATTCTGTTACCATGAGTGATCATTGTGATTTTAATGAACTTGTAGATATGGTGGTTAAATCTGGTGCAGAACAAGTTTACACTATACATGGTTTTGTTGATGAATTTGCATCACATTTGAATAAAATGGGAATTAATGCTCAACCTTTATTGAAAAACTCCTTGGAAAATTGGTCATAAATTATATTCTCTTAAAAATCGTTTATAGAAATTGATTTTTTGAAAACTCCTCTTTAGATAACCTATCTGCTGAATTCTCGGCATCTACAATCTGCTACTAAACAAACTTCTCCATTTCTAATATGATCATACGAAAAATGCTTGCATGCTTCATTTTTACAAATTCTTCTTTGTATTTCCCTTTTTACAATTGCTTGAGCTACTTGGTTGGCTTTTTCTTTTGAATACCCTTTCTTATCAATGTAAAAGTGAACTATTCCATTATAGACAAAATTTGGGTTAAATTGTTTTTCAAGCAATCATTTTCGCCTATTTCCACGCCTAAAAGTTGGTTTGTTGTGATCTTTACAATCACATTTATCTTCTTTACATGATTCCTGAATTTGAAATATCATATGATTTGTTTATGTGATTATTGTATTTGAAATTCTCTTGAATTTCTATTAACAAATGTTTGTTTTTTTACAAAATTTTAATCATTATTTTGGAAAACGTAGCCACTTTTTCATATTTGTATGTAACCACGTTCTCCTGGTTGTATAATCTTTCTTCATCAAAGTCTTCTTACATATTGATGAATGGTAGATATTCCCAAAGTGAATATATTGAAATCAAATTTAACTAATTCTGTTAATTACCCTGAAATTCATTTAAAATATACTCAAATTTTTTACAAAAATTAATTTTAATTAATTATGTTCGTCATAAGATAGATAATTTAAATTGAAATCATTGTGGATTAAAATTTCATTTCAATTACCTATCTGAAGTTTTCAATAATTTATCAATTACATGATTATTAAAATTGTACTAAAATTAAATTAAAATTAATTCATAATTTTTAAAAATTATTAATAAAATAAAAATCAAGCCAACTATTCACATCCTCTACGTAATGTAGCAGGTAAGCTTACGCCAGTAACACGATGGGAATTTTATGACAATGGATACTGAGTTGACTTGTACAATTACTATGTGATGATAAAATAAAAGTTTAATCTTTACATTTGTTAATATTTACATTTTTTAGTAACTTTTTTCTGTTCTTAATTATCCTTGTCCTTCAATTCCCATCAATGTTAATGTTGAACGAATTTTCTCAATTTTTCTAATTTTCCATGTTATTGTTTCACGTAATTTTTCAATTAATTCTGCTTGAACTTTTGCCAGAATATCATAAGCTCCAAACGTACCGTGTACTTCTACGACACCTTCAATGGATTTTAGTTCTGAAATTACAAATTCTTCTGAACCAAGATCACAATTTATGAGAACATATGCTGTAGACAATTAAATTTTAACTCCTGACATGAAAGAATACTCATTTTATAATATTTAACTTATAGTCATTTTTAATTAAAAAATTATAACACTAATTGATATTTGTGTAATATTTATTTAAATTTAGACAATATTTTTAAATATTTGTTTAGCCGTATATTGTCAACTATGGACGATAAAGATATTGAGATTTTAAAACATCTCACCGTAGATGGTAGACAATCTGCACGACAACTATCTCATAGATTGGGGGTATCTACTGTAACAATTCTATCTAGGATCAAAAAATTAGAAGAACAAAATATTATTCAAGGATATTCAGTTCGTCTTAATCATGAATTACTTGGTTATGAGATTACAGCCATTATTGAAATTAAATCAAATAAAGGTAAAATGTTAGAAATTGAAAATGAAATTGCAAAATATGATAGTACTATTGCAGTCTATGATATTACTGGTGATGCTGATATGATAATTATTGCAAAGTTCAAAAATCGTGAATTATTGAGTGATTTTGTGAAAAAAATATCTGCTATTTCTAATGTTGAAAATACATTAACTCATCTTGTATTAAATACCATAAAAGAGGATAATAGATTAATTGAATAATCTAAAAGGTATTTTATTAAATTAATAGGCAAATCTTTTTTAAAAAAAACTTTCTAGTTTAGATATGGTCTTTTTATCTAATTTTAAAAAAGATTTAGAAAATGCAAAAAGAAACAAGGCTGCAAATATCAATGGAAAAAATCTCAAAGGAATACTTACTAAATTCAAAGAAGAACGTGATAGAATTGAACGTGAAACTGGAGTAAGACCCCAAATTGATAATACCACTCAAATATTTATGCAAAAAATTTTAAATGTTTGGATTTCGGAAGGTAAAGAAATTGATGAAGAAAAGTTTTGGATAGAAGTTGATTATAATCGTCAATTTACTCATCCTGTAGAGTATTATGAACTCCAACGTTGATTATTTATTTTAAAATTATCCCAATATCCATAAGATTCATGTGCGTATAATTTGTTATGATATTTCCTTTTTGTTTTTGAAAAAATCTTGCCGAATCACTATTTTTAATAAATTCCTTCATTGTGGTCAGATCCACTTTGATATTTTCTATAATTGCGCCTGCAAAATTAGAATTTCCATCTATCCCATCGGTTCCCATACATCCAATTGTTATTTTTTTCAATTTCTGGGTATTTTTTAGAATTCTTAAAACTAATTCCTGATTTCTTCCACCTTGTCCTTTTCCTAATACTTTCACAGTTGGCTCTCCTCCTAAAATTAAACATGTTTTTTGTGTTTCTGGAATGTTCTCAAGAATTTTTTTAACTACTTCTTTAATGTCGCCAAAAATTTGCATTTTGATTACTTTGTATCCTTTTGTTTTAGCTGCTTTTTCCATTGCTTCTAAACAATTGTTGTTATTTGCTATGACATAATTTTCTATTTTTGTTTGTTTTGGAGTTTCATGTTTTTGATTATGTAAACCATTCCCTAAAATTTGTAATACCTCAATTGGAATTCTTTTTTTCAATCTATATTTTTCTATGATACTCATTGCATCTTGATATGTTGTATTGTCCATGTATGTTGTTCCTGATGCAATTGTAGATAAATCATCATTTTCTACATCTGAAATTATGAGACTTATTCCATCACATTTCATATTCTCTACTAGTTTTCCTCCTTTAATTTTTGAAAGATGTTTTCTAATGCAATTAAATTCTTGGATTGTAGCTCCTGATTTTAATAGTAATTCTGTTACGTGAACTTTATCACTAAGTGTAATTTCATCTGGCATTGCAAGTAATGATGATCCACCACCTGAAACAAGAAAAATAATTAATTCACCCCTTTTTTTATTTTGAACAAATTTCATTACTTCTTTTGCCGCTTTCACACTTGTTTTATCTGGTTTCGGGTGGGATGAATTAAAAATTTGAAATTTCTTAGCCTTAATTTTTGCTTTTGACCCTTTTGGAATAACAATTATTCCACTTTTTATAGAAACTATTGAATTTATTGCTCTAGTCATAGAATCTGCTGCTTTTCCAAAAGCTACAGTGTAGATATTGGAATATTTTGTAATGTCTAATGTTTTTCCATCAACATTGATTTCTTTTGATGTAACATAGTTTGGAATTATGTTTTCTGGATTTGCTGCTTGAAGTCCTGATTCTAGAATTTCTAAACAAGTTTTTTTATTTTCAGTAATTGCCAATTCATCAAAATTTTGAATAATCATATGATCTTGATCATTGTAAGATATAATAAACAAACCAATGATGTTTATTTTATGCATACAATACGCATTCCAAAAGTAATTAATTTTGGAGAAAACGCACTTGGTGAAACAGAATATCCAAAAAATGCCCTAGTTGTTACCACCGTTCCGCCAGCATTGTCTGACAAATGGTTAGCACGGATGGGAATTCAGGATTATATGTTATATGATCAAGTCAAACCTGAACCATCAATTGATGATGTCAATACTGTCATTTCTCAATTCAAAGACAAAAACCCTTCAGTTCTAATCGGATTGGGTGGTGGAAGTTCAATGGATGTAGTGAAATATGCTGCACCTGAATTGAAAAAAGAAAAAATCCTAATTCCAACTACATTTGGAACTGGAGCTGAAATGACAACTTATTGTGTTCTCAAATTTGATGGAAAAAAGAAATTGTTACGTGAAGACCGATTTTTAGCTGACATGGCTGTAGTTGATTCCTACTTTATGGATGGAACTCCAGAACAAGTTATCAAAAATTCTGTCTGTGATGCATGTGCTCAAGCTACTGAAGGTTACGATAGTAAACTTGGTAATGACTTGACTCGAACTCTATGTAAACAAGCATTTGAGATTCTTTATGATGCAATCATGAATGACAAGCCAGAAAATTATCCTTATGGATCAATGTTATCTGGAATGGGATTCGGAAATTGCTCTACAACATTGGGACATGCTTTGTCTTATGTTTTCTCAAATGAAGGAGTACCTCATGGTTATTCTTTATCATCTTGTACTACAGTTGCACACAAACATAACAAATCAATCTTCTATGATAGATTCAAAGAAGCAATGGATAAACTTGGTTTTGATAAATTAGATCTCAAAGCTGATATTTCTGAAGCTGCTGACACTGTCATGACTGATAAAGGACATTTGGATCCAAATCCAATTCCAATATCTAAAGGCGATGTTGTAAAATGCCTTGAAGATATCAATGCAGGCAACCTGTAAAAAATTCATTTTTTACTTCTTTTTCTTTTATTTATTATATCTGAAATTGGCAGCTTAACCAAACTTTTTATTATAATGATTTGGAATCATGTTAATTGGCAAGTAAAAAATTAAAGTTTGGTATTCAAAACGGACTAAATGTTGCTAGAGCAGGATATACTGAAGATCAGATACTTACCGCCTGTCAACTTGCTGATAAAACCGGTTATGATTCTATTTTCTATATGGACCACACTAATGTGCCACAATGGAAAAATGCAACAGTTTTAGATCCATGGGTAATGTTATCTGCAATTGCTGCAGTTACAAATAATGTTGAATTAGGAACTTGTGTCACTGATGCAATTAGAAGACATCCCTCAAATATTGCATTAGCTGCAATTACTCTTGATAGGGTTTCTAAAGGTAGAGCAATCCTTGGTATTGGTGCTGGAGAAGCCCAAAATCTTAAAGAATTTTGTATTCCATTTGAAAAACCTGTTTCAAAATGGGCTGAACAAATTGAAGTTATTAAAACACTGTATCATTCTAATCCTGATAACACTGTAGATTACGAGGGCAAATACTACAAATTAGAAAAAGCTTGTTTGCAAGCTCCTCCAATTAGGAAACCACATCCCCCAACTTACATGGCATCCGGTGGAAAACGTACTTTGGATTTAACAGGAAAACTTGGTGAAGGTTGGTTGCCAATTGGATACACTCCAGAATTGTTTGAAGATCATCGTAAACAAATTGAAGTTGCTATGGACAAATATGGTAGAAGCCAAGAAGATAAAGATAATTTTGAAATGGCATTGGATATTGATGTATACTTTTCTGAAGATGCAGAAGCTTCATGGGCAAAAATGAAAGAAGCTGTAAAAGTTAGTTTGTTTAAACCTGAGATTTTGAGAGTTCATGGATTAAAGGAAATTGAAGGATTTGATTTCGTTAAATACTTTACAGAATATTCTATGTCTGATCAAAGTTGGATTGTTAAAATGCGAGAAGCTGCAACTAAAATTCCAGACAACATCGCAAGATCATCTACTGCAGTTGGTACTCCTGAAGATATTATTCCTGTCTTTGAAAGATTTATGGAAGCTGGTGTAAATCACTTTGTTATTAGATTCTGGGGTAAGAATTACTTTGGTTCTATTGATA
>Ga0315326_10002026_pt1 | contig 10789 bp, 11 predicted proteins | sample M180m32315metaG_FD_203457 | JGI IMG/M metagenome (GOLD analysis project Ga0315326, IMG submission 203457) | Ammonia-oxidizing marine archaeal communities from Monterey Bay, California, United States - M1 80m 32315 | ecosystem: Environmental > Aquatic > Marine > Coastal | place: USA: California... | reverse complement strand
AGGGGATCACCGCAGCCAGTATTTCTCTGGCACTATATTATAGCATAAAAAAAGGACCCGTAAAGGGTCCTTTGTATGAATTATCTGACTTAAAATCAGAAGCTATACTTAGCACCAATCTTGGCACCCCAGTTGATGATGTCCTCATCGGAGGAATCCTCACCAGTGATACCGGAGAGTTCTCCATAGAATCCAAGTTGCTCAGAAGCAGCTACGGAAACACCAACCTTACCGGAGATTTCAGTCTCAGTTTCGTCAGCAGCATCGCTATGAACGAAGCCAGGGCCAACCTGAGCATAATAACCAATAGTACCTTCGTCAGTAACGCCTTCAAATCCGATATGAAGATCGGTTGTAGCAGTTGTATATTCGCCGTCTGGATACGAAGCATTAGCTTCTACATTAACGTAAGGACCTGCGAAAGCAGCGCCAGCGAATAGAGGAGCAGCTGCAAGAGCTGCGATTACGGGTTTAAACATTTTTCTTTAAAAGTGTCTCGCACAATATACATGCGGATGATAGGAAGGCCGACAACCCTCCATGGATCTTACATATCCCAACTGGCTTACGATCTTTCGGGGCCTTGAGTCATGTTAAGTTATTTATCAAGTGTCACATTTGAGGTGTGACAGTTCTAATCATACATCACCTGATCCATAATGTCAACACTACTCCTGGGGTGGTTGTTCTTGTTGAGCACTAGTATGTGTTATCCTTTGAAGATATGGATCATAATTCATATATTCCTTAATATTAACTGATGCTCCACTGTTTTGCCAGAAATTTAAAAGTGCATCATGAGGTCCCTTATGGAAGATTGTTAAATGCTCCTGATGAATTGACGATGGGAAACTCATATTATAAAGAAACAAAGGAATACTATATGTCTTTCCTGTCTCCAAGATGGTATCCTCAGATACTGCTCTAGGCTTTACTCCATTATCCAACTTCCACTTATTACCACGCATATGATGTCTTAAAACCTTCGCAGCATGATGACGACTAATCAAATAAAATGCAGCAGAGAAATCATTAATAAATTTAAGATGCAATCTCACATGAATATCCCCTGTTGTAATGGTAGTCATCTGAATACAATCCCAATCATAAGGTACTTCAGCAAAAAATTCTTGCCAAGTAAAATTCCAATAACGTGCTATATCTAAATTAACATCATCCTCTGCAATAATACAATAATCATCATCAGTATTAGTATAAAACTCTTTAATGGCTTTAAGATGTGTCATACAACATCCCAATTCATTTTGAGTTACATCATGTGGAATAGGTCCTTTAAGATGGGGAGATACATCATCATCTCTTCCATCATATCCAACAATACGAGTATGCTTTTTTATCTCCCAATATCTAAATTGACTCTCCATATACTCACGCCTTTCAACATCAGCATCAAGATTTAACCAATAGATATGAGGGATTCCTTGTAACTTAAATGCCGCTCTATTCTTGTCCAGCAGTAATTCTTGTCCAGTCATTAGGAATTAAATCTTTAGTGTTGTGATCTTTTGTATAACCAGTTTTACCAAACCATTGAACAGGTGCAATAACCTTCTTATTCTTATTTGAAGATAGCCATGCTCCCCACCAAGAGTATGATGAGTTAGCAATAATAAAATCACTACACATAGACATAAGACAAAGGTCTACCCTATTATCCTCATTCTCAGAAACCATAAATCGATCATCAGAAAATAGATCTTGCTGCTTACACCATTCAGAATCATCAGAAAAAACAATCACATTACGATCATCATCAAACTGTTTTAGTGCTGCTTCATAATATTCAAGAGGAAGATTAAAATGATTTTCACTATTGTTTATATAATCCGTACGACGAACATGTAGTGCAATAGGATTTTCTACACCTTCTACCATCTCTTTGCAAGGATTAGAAATCTCTGGATGAAAAATAAAGTCATCCCGTATTTCATCTTCAATATGCTTAAAGTATTTTTCCGATTGGAAATAACCTTGAAGGCTTACATGATCTGGACAATGGTTAAAAAGTTCCTCATCAAAATGAAAGAACCTCTCTTGAACAACAGGAGCATGTCCATTATTTAGAAATCCAGTTTGTACATTAATGTCAAAAGAATCAAACAGCTCTGTCCTGAGCATGTTTCCAATTCCATCATCTACTGCCGTCTCATAATTAGGAATAATAATATCTGCACCTATCTTTCGTGCAAGACCTTTTAATGAGGCATACTGGAACATCTGATTACAGAGTCTTCCCATGCGCCCTAAGCCATTAAATCCTATCATACTAGTTGCCCTCTGCGTTTATGAAGGTAGTCCTGTCCTTCATAATACTCTACCAACTTCTCCTTGTCAAATGTTTTTATATTATTCCAAAGCTGATAGTTATTATTAAAATTAGGATTACTAAACCATGAATTATGAGTCCTAGAATGTTCTAAATGATACACATACCCATCAATTCTCTGAATACGATTACCTAATGTACTCATACGGAAATAGAATTCATCATCCTCACATCCCCATGATACAAAGTTCTCATTCATCATATAACATTCAATATATTTCTTCCTATTAATAAACTGAGTCCATCCAATAGTAGAGTTAGATAAGGCCTTATTCATATCCAGTGTACTTACACTAAGAGTCTGTATAAACTGCTCATATATTTTCATATTATATTCTGCTCTCCATTGATATATCCCACATTGATATGGATACACCACATCTGCATGATTATCTTTAATTAAACCATATGCCTGGTGGTATGCAGTAGCAGGAAGAATACAATCAGCATCATAATTAGCCACAACTTCAGTGTCTGCTGCAACAATTAAATCATTTAATACCTTACTCTTACAGAAAAGAGATTCATTAGACTCCTCATATAAAGAAGTTAAATTTGTAGTATCCACATACTTTTTAATTTCCGGTAAGGCTCTATGCTTAAAAGTATTACGACCAGATACTTCCTTTACAATTACCTTGGCAGGAACATGCTTAAGCAAATAAGATACGGAGGAAATAATATTTCTTAATCTATCTTCTGTCTCAATTCTAGTTGGAATGAGAAAAGTTAAATCCATCCATGCCATTATACTTCATTTCCAAATGGTGTATATTGAGTATCTACCAATTCATCAGAAAGATGTCCTCTAATCCACGACTCTGGATGCAAATCTTTTAAATTTCTATAACACTCATGTATTTCATAAAAGAATGGGCCAAAGTATGGATGTTGATAGACTACATTATTAGTCCTATTCTTTTGGAGCCATGTTCCCCACCATCCAAAAGTACTATTAGGAATAATAGATCCATTACATAGAGTCATTAAACATAGATCCACCCAAGGCAATAAACTATGTTCCATCTTTCCTCTACCATTCCATACAACAGTATCCGAATACTCTCTTTGTTCTGATAAAAGAAATCTATCTGCCTTAAAGAATTCTTGTTCCTTTACCCAATCTAATTGATCAGTAACCAAAAGAACAGCAACATCATCAGAGAAATTCTCTTTCAACATCTTCTCATACCATTGAATAGAAGGAACCGGATACTTCTCAGGTCTCCCTGTAGTATCTCCTCTTCTCACATGCAAAAAGATAATATTATCACCATACTGACTCATATATTCTTTACATGGTCCGGCAATATCATCAATAAATTCAAAGTCCTCTCTCAGTTCCTTCTCAATATGTTTAAAGTATTTTTCTGACTGCCTATATCCATCAAGATTTATATTATCAGGACAATTTTCAAACAATTCCTCATCAAAATCATGACACGGTTCATCGTGAGTAGGATAAGTTTCAGGAACATATCCAATATTTTTCAAATGAGGAAGTTTAAATCCATCCATCAAAAGATAATCAGCCATATTATTAGTTGGTCTATCTCTTGGTGGAATACACCATTCATACCCATGTTTAGAAGCAAGACCCCTTAAAGTGGCATACTGAAACATCTGATTGGCAAGTCTACCATTAACACCCAATCGGTTATAACCAATCACGGATTAGCCCTTCTCTTCAATTTGCTGAGAAATCCATGCATAAGTTTTACCCATACCTTCCTCAAGACTCATACCATAATCCCACTCAAGTTTTTCCCGAATCAAATCATTATTAGAATTACGACCACGAACTCCTAAGGGTCCATCAATATGTTCCTTTCCTATCGTTTTACCAGCAACCTTAGCAGCAGTATCTACCAACTGATTAATAGTTACCATTTCTTCTGAACCAATATTAATAGGTTCCAAGACATCTGATTCCATCAAACGACGGGTAGCTTCAATACACTCATCAATATAAAGGAAAGAACGAGTCTGCTCACCATCACCCCATACCTCAATGGTTCCCCCATCTTCAGCATAAGCAACCTTGCGGCACATGGCAGCAGGAGACTTCTCCTTACCACCCTCCCAAGTGCTCTCAGGACCGTAGATATTATGGAAACGAGCAATCCTACATGGGATACCATGATTGCGATTAAACGCTAAATACAAACGCTCTGAGAAGAGTTTCTCCCACCCATACTCAGAGTCTGGTCCTGCAGGGTATGCATCAGATTCTTTAAGTCCAGGATTCTCTACTTCCATCTGAGCATACTCAGGATACATGCAAGCACTACTACTATAAAAGATTTTAGTCTTGTTAGTTTCTTTGTTGTTATTCAGTTCAAGTTGAGCCTTAAGGAGATTTAAATTAATAGTGGCAGAATTATACATCACCTCTGAATCATTCTCACCACTAAAGATATATCCAGCACCACCCATATCAGCAGCATACTGATAGATCTCATCAAAAGTATCAATATATCGATCAGGAACAGCATTATAAAAATTACCTGCCTCTCCTTTAAATTCTATACATCGACGAACAAGATGAGCATCTGTTAAATCTCCAGTAATAAATTCATTTGCTTGAGTAGAAGCATACTCTGGTTGCTTAAGGTCTACACCCCGAACCCAATAACCTTCAGAGCGCAATCTCTTAACCATGTGGCTTCCAATAAATCCACCGGCACCAAAAACCAAAGCAGTCTTTTTCATATTCAAATCTCCATTCATGACTATTTTATATAGGTCTCCATTATACATCCATAATGGAAATAAGTCTATCTAATTTTTCTTTATTTACAAACTGACTGTTCCCAACATACAATCCATTCATATGCAAAAAGCATACATTAGGAGTCTCCCTTTCTGTACATAATTTGTATTGTTTAAATGCTGGATGCCTAAGAATATTACCACTAATAATAGGGCGATATTCTATACCTTCTTCTTTAAACTTATACTTAAGAGTCTGAACAAGTGCTACTCCCCTAGCAATTAATGGAAAACAAAAACTACTATTACCCTCCTGATACTCAGGTAGATAATATTTCCATTGCCACCTATCCCCCATCTGAGTGGATTTATCCCACCAATACTTATAATTCTCCTTACGAATCTGTATATTCTTATCCAATCTTTTTATTTGAGAGAGACCTAACACTGCACATATCTCATGATTACGAAGATTAAATCCTTCGGTCATGAATAAAAATGCAGGATCAACATCAGGATTCTCAGCAGCATATTGTTTAAACTTTTCAGGAGATGCTTCACGGGCCATACCATGACTACGCTTCATCCTCATCAATTCATATAGAGCAGTATTGTTAGTGCATACCATACCACCTTCAACAGTGGTTATATGATGACCATAATAAAAACTAAAAGTAGAACCCACAGAATCCTTACTCTTACCTCTTCTCCCGTTAGGACCCTCTACCCCATGCGATTCACATATATCTTCAAGTATAAGGGCATCAGGAAATATCTCACGCACCTTTTCTACATCTGATGACAAACCAATAAGATGAGTAATGAATACAGCTTTAATATCAGGATGCTGTTCTGCAACATACTTCAACTCATCAAGATCAAAAGAATAGTTCTCCAGATTAATATCACAAAAAATTGGTTCTAATCCTGCTTGAATAACAGAGGCAATATTTGTCATCCATGTACATGCAGGAACAAGAACCTTATCCCCATCCTTCAATCCAAAATGCTCCTTCATAGAAGAAACAAGAAGTGTATTAGCAGTACTACCACTAGAAACATAAAGAGAATGCTTAACACCCAACCACTGGGACCACTTCTCTTCAAACTCACGAACCTTAGGTCCATTAGTTAATCTACTACTTGTCAATACAAATGAAGCCATCTTCACACGATCTTTTAAAGTGATCGTTTCTTCCATTAAAGGCCAATACATCATTTAAATCCCAATTTGTGATACTCATAAGTCATCTTCAATCCATCCCTTAAAGAAGTAGATGGTTTCCATCCCATCTTATACAGTTTTGTAGAATCAAGAAGTTTTCTTAACATTCCGTCAGGTTTAGATCCATCCCATTCCACACTACCCTCATACCCAATGACAGTTTTAATTAAGTAAGCAATCTCCCTAATAGAATGATCTGCCCCCGATCCCACATTAATTGTATCATACTCATCGTAATTTTGCATCAAAAATATACATGCATCTACTAAATCTTCAACATATAAAAATTCTCTACGGGCAACTCCAGATCCCCAACAAACAATAGAAGGAAGAGATTGTTCCTTAGCCTTATGAAACTTATCAATTAAAGATCCAATAACAGCCGTATTTTTATTAAACTTAGTTAAAGGTCCGTATATATTACAGGGTTGTATAGAAATAAAATTACACTTATACTGTTTTCTATATGCCTGACATAATTTTACTCCTGCAATTTTAGCTAAAGAATAAGACTCACTAGTTGGTTCCAAATATCCAGAAAGAAGATCCTCTTCCTTTATAGGTTGAGAACAATTGTGAGGATAAACATTAGCTGACCCAAGGAATAAAAGTTTTTTTACTTTAGTTTTATGAGATGACTTTATAACATTATTTTGTATCTCTAGATTATCCTGCAAATACTCCACAGGATGTGACTGAATGTCACCTATTCCACCACACCTAGCAGCACATAAGAAAACATATTCTGGTTTTTCATCCTCGAAAAAATTTAAAACATTCCGACTCTTTGCTAGATCTAATTCACTTCTAGTCTTTAAAAGAAGATTAGTAAATCCATCCTCTCTAAGTTTCCTAACCAGAGATGCTCCGACTAACCCAGCATGCCCTGCAACATATATTCGGCTATCAGATTTCATGAGTACACATATCCATTACTAGTTCTTCAAAAGAAATCTCTGGTTTCCAACCAAGAACCTCTCTTGCTTTAGTAGCATCTCCCAACAAAGAATCAACCTCTGATGGTCTAAAATATCGGGGATGAACTTTAACAATATCTCTATCTAGATTCATACAATACCCCACCTCGGATTCTCCTTCACCACGCCATTCAATATCCAATCCATAATAAGGTGCAGCAGCAGATACAAACTCTCTTACAGAATATTGTACTCCACTAGCAATGACATAATCATCTGCCGTGTCCTGTTGGAGCATCAACCACATAGCTCTCACATGATCCTTGGCATGCCCCCAATCCCTTTTAGCATTAAGATTGCCTAAGCAAAGACACTCTTGTTCTCCCTTAGAAATTTTTTGAAGTGCTATGGTAATCTTTCTAGTTACAAAAGTCTCACCTCTCCTAGGGGATTCATGATTAAAAAGAATACCGGAGCTAGCATGCATTCCATATGCTTCTCTATAATTCTTAGTTATCCAATACCCATAAACCTTTGCTACACCATAAGGTGATCTAGGATGGAATGGAGTGGTTTCCTTTTGAGGAACTTCACGAACCTTACCAAACATCTCAGAAGTAGATGCCTGATATATTCTAGTCTTCTTCTCCAATCCAAGAAGTCTAACTGCTTCTAGAATACGAAGAGTTCCCAGTCCATCCACCTGACCAGTATACTCAGGCACCTCAAAAGAGACTTTAACATGACTCTGAGCACCTAAATTATAAATCTCATCTGGTTGAACCTTCTGAATTATATGAACTATATTAGTAGAATCAGTTAAATCACCATAATGTAATTTAATCTTATTGAAGATATGATCAATCCTATGAGTATTAATAAGAGAACTTCTCCTAACAATACCATGAACTTCATATCCCTTTTCCAAAAGAAACTCTGCGAGATAGGATCCATCTTGACCTGTAATACCAGTTATTAAAGCAACTTTCATTATGAATTCTCTTTTAAGAAGGAGAAGAGTTCCTCATAATTCCTCTTCTGTGAATGGAATCTACAAACCTTTCTATCTCTTTTACCTAAGATAGTATCAGTAAACTGTGTTCTATTCTGAATAGAATCATCTCCTATAATAACTTGATTTGTCTGGCAATAATAAGCAGCTAAATCACCAGGACTTGTTCCTGTGTTAATAAATGTATTAGAATCATCTACCACAGTTAGCAACCTTCTTACATCCAAAAATCCAGTCATATCCAAATAATGAATATACTCATTATCCACTACAGGGAAAGCCACTAGATCATTAATAACAACTAAATTTATTTTATTCTTGATATGAAAATCAACTACCTTAGCATAAACATCAAACTCTACAGATCCAAATCCTAGATCACCTTCAGTTCCATCACCACCTACTAAGAAATCCTCAACATTCTGCGAACCATAATTTCTAGTCTTCCAACTATTCTTTACAAAGAAAGTATTATAATTCTCTACAAAACAACCTTCACCTCTCTTGAATTCTGGATCCCATAGATCTAAATCATATGCCTGAACTGATTGCTCATAATACTTACATGATGGAAAATACCAAGGACCATCTTCACCATCAGCATACTCATGTCCTGGACCTGGTGGCCATCCCAATTTCCAATGTAGATCTTTACCTATAGGATATAAAATATTTCTAAACTCATACCCAGTAAATGCATCTTCATAAGCATCCTCATCAAAATTCCTGAGAGTATACCAAAAAGCAATTCCTTTATCCGGTAAAGTTTTAAAATTGTTTAAAAGAAGTTCTGTTTCTGTATTATCCTTATAAGCTTTAGAAGTATCAACAAATCCTTCTAGGGTTACTAATATGTCAACATACTTCTCATAGAATACTTCATGCCCAGGAAAACAAAATCCAATCTTTGGACCCTTAACATCCTTAAAAAACCCTCTAAAAAGTTCATTAAAAAATACTGGATGAAATCCATACTCGGTCCAGACATAATTTACTAATGAATAATCTTCTGTATTAATGGTATCCAATATACCTTTAATCTCTTCTACAGACTTTATTGTTTTGTTAATCATTTTGATTGGATAAAAAGGTTTTCTCCCATCGTTAAACAAGGAGTGTAATTAATTTCATTAAAAAGGTCATTTAATTCCTGTATATCATGACCACACTGACTCATATTACCAGGATTATATTCCAATAAAATTATTGGTTTATATTTTTTAATAGTTTCCTTTCCACCCACAATTATATCATACTCTGATCCTTCTGTATCCATTTTAATTAGATCAATTTGAGTATCTAAAAACAAATTGTCAATTGTATTAGTTTTTACAGGATGATCTATGGAATCATTAGACGTAAACCTCTGCACATTTTTACCAAGAGTATTTAATCCATGATGTGAAGGACATATCTTTAATATGTCATCTCCTACTTTGTCACTCAATGCCTCCTCATATAATACCACATTTTCAACTTTATTTAACTTCAAATTCTCCTCTAATAAAGAAAAGTTAAAGGGATCGGGCTCAAAAGAATGCCATTGCGTAGTGGGATAATATTTTGCTGCAAGAGAAAAAGTACCACTATTAGATCCTATATCTAAAATAACATCATTATCTTCAATACGCTCAACAAAGGCTTGAATAACATCCAATTCCCAAATAAAAGGTGCATTCCATTTAGGATCTGTACGTGGATGCACAAATTGGGAATTTAAAAATATAGAGTTTTCGGAAACAGGAATCTCGGTCCCATTTATATACGGATAATAAATAGTTTTCATAATTTTCTATAGATTGACAACAAAAATAGATTCACTAATGTTACTTTTATCATCTACAAACTTTACCCGATCATCATATTTTTCCATATCACCTTCTACTTGTGATGTTATACGTGGATCATTATGAATATAAACCGTATGACCACGTTCCAAAAGATCAACACAAAGACGATACTGCTGACTTTCTTGTAGAATATCAGTTCCCTTTTTATAAGTTAGATAATCAAAGTAGAAAGGAATATTATCCTTATTCATCTCTTCCCAATAGTTACAAATAAACTTAGAATGTTCATTGTTAATTCCATCTGTAACATACCCAAGATTATACTCCATCCCTAGCTTCTGTGCAAATGCAGCAAATGCTCTGTTGTCTCTAGGAAGACAAGGACCACCATATCCCACACCCCACCTGAGATACTTTTTACCCACCCTAGCATCCGTTCCAATAGCACTCAACACACTTGCCACCTCATCACCACACCCAGCACGATGCAAAGTATCACCAAGCATATTCGCATAGCTAATCTTAGTTGTCAAGAAACAATTAACAGCAACCTTAGTAATCTCTGCTGCCTTCAGAGACATCTGACAAACAATAGATCTATTAACTTGAATCTTTTGATACAACTTCCTAATATCTTCTATGATAGGATTATCAGCATCACTATTCACATCATATCCTAATAGAACCATATCTGCATTACGCAAATCATTTACTATAGATCCTTGAGCAATAAACTCTGGGTTATAAAATACCTTTACACTTTGAGGTAAGACCTTCCTAAACTCA